>MDSX01016640.1_pt1 | contig 15665 bp, 36 predicted proteins | sample 811141 | NCBI WGS metagenome assembly MDSX01 (sample SAMN05326642, study PRJNA326480) | marine metagenome | isolation source: seawater | place: Atlantic Ocean: South East | collected 2010 | reverse complement strand
CTGAATTGTATTATCTTCAATGTCACCAATGTTTCCTTAACATATCCTCAATGTTCACCTAATGTTCACGTGTGGTGAATGCATATTTCACAATTGTTCATATATACTTTAAGGTAAGTCGAAAGGGCTTGGCTCGCGGCGAATAAGGGTTAATACCCCCTCATTTTCAAAACACATAACACCACAGTAAAAGGTCATATATAAGCCTATTTCTATCGTTTGATATTATTATTTTTAGATATTGGGACAGACGTATATTCAAAGATACATACGTGCAAACATTCATTCAACATTGTCCATTTACATTCGATTTAACACGTGAATTACGTTATTAATTGTATTTCTTGAGCCAAGACAACGTCAACCATTTCGAATTAAATCCAGGGCTATAACCGCAGGTTTTAACGCTCGTTAAACATTTGTAACCATTGATGTGCACGAACATCCCACGTTTGAGTCATTGCCCAAGCATAGGCTTCATCCATTTTCTTATTCATCTTATACGCGAGTGTCTTATCACTATCTTCCCTCACCAACGTATCAATTATTGTATCTGGATTATTATCTATCATCGTGCCTCTATCTCCTCCACCTATAATGTTTTTAATGTTACCTGCTCCATTAGTAATTAACTTAACTCGACCTAACATCATTTCAACAGCACTTATACAATAAGTCTCCAAATAATCACTTTGATATATCCAATATTCTGCTTCGCTTATTTGATGTTTTAAATCCCAAGGACATAGGCTACCAATGTAATTAATTCCATCCTGATCCAAATTAGGTTTATTCCAATCACTAGCGTATGAAGGACAACACACATTTAATTCTGCATTTGGCCTAACAAATTTAATTTCATCCCAATTATCACATAATACTTTCAATCCCCTATCTGGTGAACTAGTCCATATTATTCTATCCTTTACTGTATTGGATTTATAATTTTTCCAATCCTTAGGATCAATTGCATTGTCTATGTTTCGTATATACGTATTAGATTCTGATGTTGTGTAGCCGAAAGCTTCGAATGCTTTTTCCTTCATTATATCACTATGTAACTTACTTACACATACAATTCCATTCATTTTCTCATGCGTAAAATAATTTTTACCTCCACTATGCAAGTGTCTACCTTTATACCAATCATAAAAGTGATCATTGTGTAACCAAAAATATGATTTATCAAATGATACACCTTGGTCTTTTAATACTCGAATGTAATGAATATAATTCGTTGCTATAACTAAGTTATAATGTTGGAACGCCCTTGGTTTATTCTTATCTAGTTTATTTATAGGTCCTTGGTATTTACCTAAAGTAGTGTAATGAATATAATCAACCCCATTTGCTTGTTCTTCTAATACATCACCCGAAACAGTAACATAATGTCCTAATCTAGCAAACGCTTCGGCTAATTTAATTACACAAAACTCTGTTCCACCTATACCTTCGGTATTCCAAGTATTATGATTCCAATATGGATTAGAATAACCTGTGTAAATTAATATTTTAATTTTATCCATTTATAAACTGTTATTTTTGTACATGTAAATGTCATCAATAATATAATCTATCTTATGCATTGCTTGTTTTAAATTAACGTTTAATATTTCTTTTTTTACGTCCTTTAATCTATCAATTATTTCGTTTCCGTCCATTATTTTAAAATATATTGACTACCTCCATCCCATGATAATGTAGGAAAGTCCCATCGTTTACCTTCTAAATTACTAAAATAGTCTTCGTTATCTATACCTTCAAATTCACGTTGATAAGCAATTAACCAATTAGTAGGTTTAACTGTTGATATTACTTTATCTCTCCATTCAATAGGACACTCTGACATTCCCCAAGTTGAAATAAATAATACTTTGCCTATACCTCCTTTAACTGGTTCTGCAGTTAAATTAATGTTTAAACCATTTAAATTATATTCTTGTATTGGTAATACTTCTGGTAAATCAATTATTGTATACTTGTTTTTATAACCCATATACCTAATAAATTTAGCCATATCACCACAACCACCTCCTAATTCAACTATGTGATCAAAATCTCTAATGTCTTGTTTAGCTAAGAAATTATAATGAAAATAATGATGATTACATTTCATTTGACTAGCTGAAGTAATAATATCATTTAATTTGAAACTATCTAGGAAATAATACTTATGCATTCCTACATAACCATGAACTGAATGACTCATAGCTAATTTCCATTCTGGTGCAGTTATTCGAGTTTGGTTTTCATACATTCTATGAGCGTAATCAATATAAAATGGATGAGCATGTACTTCATACAATGGAATTTTTCTTACTGCATCATTACCTCTAAAACCTGCCATGTTACCAGATGTTTGATTTAATTGTTTTCTAAATCTGGCCCATGTATTGTTTACTTCCATATTTACTCTATTGTCATTAATCCTTCTGCGACTGCAACTGGTGGTTCAGACCATAAATTAATTGCAATAGCATATCTTGTCCCTCTTGTAACTGGAGTTACTGTATGAACATATTCTCCTGCTCCAAATATAATTAATCTATTGTATACTGGTTTAATTCTTTCAGGTGGGTTATCTACTCCATCTGTAAATACTTCTAAATAACCACCATCAATATCCATTTCTTTAGGATAATAAACTGTTCCAATTAATGGTCTAACTATTTCACCTGTTCGTTTATAGTGTAATTCATCTTTATCATAATGATTACCTAAATTTTTATTTGGTTTATCTGGTCCGTAAACACCAGTCCAATATTCTACTCCACTTAAGTATAAAGGATTATATCTAGGAAAATCCCAAGGTGAATTCCACCTCCATATTTCCTCAATCAATTGTTTTTTAAGTGTATTTGCTTCTGGACTACCATGTACATCATTTTCTTCACCGTTTCTAAACCATCCTCCCCACCAATGAAAATCTCCATTTGGTCCAAAGAAATGTTCGTCATTACTAATATCCTTTAGTAACTGTTCGTTTTTGATAAAATCATCTATTATAATCATAATTCTAAGTATGGCTTGCGCCTTTAATAAAAGAAACTACTACATATCTAGTACCTGAAGTAACTGCTCTAGCACCATGCTTATGAGTTATGTTACCAGGGTGTAAAGTCATTACACCAAATTCTTTAGGGTTAACATTACATTTAAATTTAGGAAAATATGTTCCTCCACCTTCAAATTCACCTGGATTCAAATTAACTAACGTTGTTATGTTACTATGATCGTGATGTAAACTTAAGTGTGCTTGTTGATCATGTGGGTACTTAATAATAAATGATTCATCCCTTAAATGGTTCCAAGTGTCACCTTCTAATTGAAATCTATTTATTGCAAGTGGTCTAACATGTTCATTAATTATTTTATTATAAATTTTATCCATACCTAATACCTCAAGTAGATTATCTGTTGTAGGATAAAACTTATGTCTATCAGTTGTCCATTCAAATTGTTCACCCAATTCAATTAATTCCTTACAGAATTTTTTAGTAAAAAATGGGAACACATAAACATGAGGTGCTGGTTCATCTATAATTAAATCATATTCTTTATTTAATATAGCTGGATTAATGTATTTTTTACACCAACTATCCCAATCACTAATATCTAATATACCATTATTTGGTTTCATTACTGATTTAAATTCACTTTTTTTCTTGACTGGTTCTTCTTTATTTGCTTTAAATGCTTTACCTGTTGTTTTAATCCAAGGTGGTTTATTATCAATAACCTCGTTTTGAGGTTTTACTTTACGTTGCGCTTGAAATTCATCTAACCAATCAGGTTTTTTACTACTATCCGGTTCAAATTCAGTTAATGAATTAGATTTTGGGTCTGATGTTTGATTAAAATATTGTTTATTAAATGAATATGCTTTAAATTTATTATTATAAAATAATTTTTGAGCATCAGATCTATCTGTTGTACCATGTAAAGCAGGATAAAATTCATCAGTTGGAATTAAATTATTTAACCAACCTGAATCCAATACTTCTTTCATACCTTTTCTAGATAACATATAAGCATGATTATTATAAGAATAACCTACTCTAACTAAATGATCACCCATTTTCTTTTCCCTTTCAGGTTCCCAATTAGCATGTCTACCTAAATAAAGCATAGACCAATCACTTGGTAATGCTTTAAACATATCTTTGGTTGGAAAATCTAATGGAACAAAATCCTCTTCTAATATAAGAACATTTTCATGTCCATTTTCATAGGCGATTTGAACTGCATCGTAATGAGATAAAGCACATCCTATTTCACCTGGTGTAATATCTCTATTGTGGAATCTATATTCACTGTTTTCCATTTTCCACCAATCAGCTACTTTATAATTATATTTACAATGTGCACCTTTTTCTAACTCCCACCCATTAATAGATTCGAGTACATTAAAATTAACTACTCCTATATTTGGAATTGAATTCAATCTAGGTAAAATTGAATCATAAGGGCTATTAATGTTTATTACTAATATATGTTTTATATCCATAACTTTATTTTATTGATTTTATATCCATTTTAATTATATGTCTATTCCTGGCAAATTGTTCCATTGACCAGGTAATATTATCTGTTTCTAGTATAACAGTGTCTTGTCTTTCTTTATCACCTACCATTTCAGTGTAAAGTAATTCGTATTGTTTTTTCATCTTAGGTCTTCTATATTAATTTCAAAATCACCATTGAAACCATTATCATAATATTTATTCCATAATTTTTGGTCTTCAACTAAGCAATCTTTACATATTGTTTTTCTACTCACTGATATTAATAATTCGTCATATGTAAGTAATTCCGCTTCCATTTCAGGGGTCATTTCAATTTTATCCCAATTAGCATCTGCTCCCCATATATCTTTTTTACTTATATTATTATTTTGACAATATTTTTCTAATTTTTCTTCAAACCATTCTAGTATAGGTGAATCAGCAGCAAATACCTCTGGTAAGGTAGTTGGCTTATGACACCAAGCACATGTTTTTAGTTTACGTCTTCCCATTCTGGTTCCTCAATTGTTCTGCATATTAGGATCCTATTATCCTTTCTAACTACTCTATCACATTCCAAATATTCAACCCACAACCCAATTAACTTTTGATTCATTTGGTTTGAATTTTTATCTGTTACAAAATAACTAGGGTTAAAATCCCTAATTACTTCAAGCAATTGATCATCAATTTTAACGACCCAAGATCTCATCATCTGATACTATCATTATACCCACATTGTGTGGTGGAATATAATAAGAAAATTTGTTGGGATCAAGTACTTCTTCAATTATTTTTTCTTGTAATACAGGTGATTTACCTGTTACAATTTCGAGTGAACCATACTTACATAGTTCATTCATTATAACATACTCTTCTACTTTCAAAATGGCTTTATCATGTGTTAAGCCATGTAAGTCAATCTTTACCATTGTTTAATTGCTGTTGTAACTTTTGTAATTTTAATTTGTCTTTAACTGATAGTGGATGTCTCATTTTTAATAAAACTATCTCATCAATTATTTTCATTTTATCTGTCATAATCGTCTTCTATTCTTATTATGTCGTCTTCACCAAAATAAGTACCCGTTTGTACCTCTATAAATACGACTGGTTCTTCAGTTTCGTTCCAAGCTCGATGTTTAGCTCCCATAGGAATATGAATTGATTCACCTGGGTATCTAAATACTTTATCATCGTCTAAAATTATAGTTAAATTACCTTTAACTACTGTCCATTGTTCTCTTCGTTTATCATGATATTGGTATGATAATCTACTATAAGGGTTTACAGTAATACGTTTTACTTTAACATTCCAAGCATCAAGTAATACTTCATATTTACCCCAAGGTCGTTCATCTACTTCTTTTAGACTGTTAGCTACTAACGTTTTAAATTTAGTGGTAGACCAACCATGACTTCTATCTAAATAATGAATTTTAGTTTTTAAACAATCACCTGTAAATGGTTTGCCTTTATAATCATCACCTAAAAATCTAATATCAAAATTACCTATAGTTAGTAATTCTAACAATGATTCTTCATATGTGTATCTAATAACATCATCTGCTAAACCTAAATCTTTAATCATAGCAATTCGTTCAGCTACACTTAATATAGGTTTTAATTTTTCAGGGCGCTCAATTGAAGGATCTGTATGTAATAAAACAACTAATATATCACAATGTTGTTTCATTTCTTTAAACATGTCTACATAACCTGGATGTATCACATCAAAATTTCCTGCTATAACTCCTTTTATCATTTAAACGTTCCGTTTTTTAATTCGTTTTTAAATTTAACAATTACATCATGATACTCACCCCATTTATCTCTATCTTCCTCATAATATGACTGTTCACAACCCCTCTTACATTCATTTTCTACTACTTCTAATATTTTAATAAATTGATCTTTTACCATGGGTTACATTTATCATTTGGGTTATCTATTGCTTGAGGTCTTGTTTTTATAATACCATCTTTAAGGGCATAACATGAATTCATATACGTAGTACCATTACAACCACAAACTAAATCTACAACTTCAATACAAGCTAAATCTGGTTGTTTTGCTATTTCACAATCTACATCTATAGGATCTACACTACTACAAGATAATAAAAACAAAAGCAAAAACCAATATTTCATAAGTTACTAAAAAAGTGTATTGTCCAAGCTACTAAACCATTTAATTGTAATGCAACAAGGTTCCATTGTCTGCGTACTGTAACTTGAAATAATACACAACAAAAACCTATAATAAATAATACTGGTTCAACTGTCCATTGTCCAGCCATTAAAAATCCTGCACCCATATAACCAACTCTAGATGCCATTCTTTCTATTGGAGTAAGACGTCTATCTCTAACCATCGCTCTAAGCAAATCCCTTGTCCAGGTTCGTTTTACTTTTTTCTTCATTTTACTTTCCATAGTACTTGGATACATATTAATAATAGAGATAAACCTAAGCTAACCCAAGTCTTAGCATTGATTCCTTCATTAAAATGGTAATTAACCATTGCAGCATAAATAATCATTCCTACTCCAAACCCTACAAATCGAGCTGGCCATAATAAACCATCCATACCTTGAACCGTGTATTTGGTTCCCCAAATATAAAAATAGGATAATATAATTCCAAATGCTGCTACCCAAAAAGTATTATTTCTAAACCAATCAGTTGATTTTAAAAACTGACCATTTAATTGGTAAAATGTTAATACATGAGCTATAAAAAATGCTGATATACCTATTAATAAATCTTTTACTATAATCATTGGTTGTTGTATATTTCTTTAGTTTCATCACCCCAACCATAATCATATATTACAGTAATAAAAGCTATTCTAAATACTATACTTTCCCAAGGTAAATCCTCAGTTTCATCATAGTGGTCTAAACTAAAACCTACTACAAAACCATCGTGTGGCCATTTAAAATTGACCTTTACACCAAACCATCTACTTTCTTCCATAATTATAACATTAAATTTTTATTTTCTAAATGCATCCAAAAACGTTCTAACCATAATTCTACTCTAACGTCTTCAATTAAATCTTTTGCTCCATAACCTTCATTAAATTTCTTTCCAGCAACGTAAGCAATTCCCATATCAGCATAATCTCTTGATTTATCTAGTTCTCCTAATTTATAGTATTCTTTTGCTTTATCAAAGCAATTATGCAAAACCTGTCTTTCTACTGCCATATTATTTAGTTATTAAAATATATAAAAAACATATTAATAGCCCTATTCCTGATATAGCTAATCCTATGTAACTACTTCTCATTTGTTTAGGTGATCTACCTTGATTTGACCTATATTGTCTTACTTTTTTCTTCATTAATATACTGTTGCGTCTAAATTTTGTTGTGCTTCATTCCAATATGTTTGAGCCCAATTATATTTAGCATTAGTTACACTTTGATCTTGTTCTGCAATTACGCTAATCAGATTGTCAAAGTCTAAAATCTGACTTAAAAAGTCATTTGGATCAACATTTTGTTGTTCCGTTAACCATTTTTTAATGTATGTAAAATTTTGTTTTAGCTGACTTTTATTTGCTAATTCAAGATATTCATGACAAAAATGTTCATAAGTATTTGATTTATTTTTATAAGCAATAAATCTATTTGCTTGCTTAATTACTAGGTCGATTTCTCTACCAATATTGATTTCTACGTTACTCATAATTTTTAATTGTTTCTCTTATTATTTGATTAATATTCTCTCTTGTTTGCCATCCTTTGACTTGCCATTCTTGAAATTCATCTGGCTTATTTTCGTCTATGACAGCTACTTCAAATGAACTAAAGTCATTTGAGTCTGGATAGTCGGGCATTGCTTCTCTTTTAGTTGCTGAAATTGATCCTCCTGGTGTACTATAAAGCCCAGGACCAGCTACAACAGAAACAAACACTCCATCCTTTACTTCCAAACTAGCACCGATACATTTTTTATCGTACTTTTTGGGTCTAAATTTTAAATTCTTAAATGTTGGAGTCATAACTTTTATTGTTTGTACACGTAAATATACGAAGAAAAAATTGGGGAACCAAATGTTCCCCTAATTTTCTTTAAAAATGTGTGCCTGCTTTTTACAGAAATCTGTTAAAATGTTCTTTTAATGATTGATTTTCTTCTAATTCATATCTATCTCTAATGTAATCTTCAAAATCAGCTTCATGATCGTCCATTGACATAGATTTAACATCCATAAGCTCCTTTTCAGATCGTCTCATATCTCTTTCTAAGGAATCCATGTATAAATCAAATTCTGGTTTACTGTATCTACGATCAAATTTATCAACTAAATGTTTTCTTACATTATTTAATATTGTAGTTATTTCTACATTATCTGCTTCTGCTATTTCATCAGCATAATCTTCAACATCACCATTTTCACCCATTACTTTTTCATCTGGGTCTCCTTCTAAATCAGCACCTGATGGATCATTATCTTCTCTCATACCTGGTGCTTTGATATCACCATATGCTAATTCTTCCATAGCTTGAATTAAATCATCTTTATCGATAATTCCTTTATCATAGCTCATTAAATGAAATCTCATTGCATTAATAAGATCTTTTTCTTTATTTTCGTACATTGGTTTTGTTGTTTGAGTTATATCAGATTGTTCTTTATTATCTTCACTACGTTCTGAACCTATAGCTGAACTATATCCTTTGCCTTTAGCACTTGGGCTTGCTACTTTATCAATGTTATCAACATTATCTTCACTGCCACCATCTTTGCTAAATAAATCTTCTCTTACTCCATATGGTTTAACTCCATCTATTAACTCCATAGCTAATTTTAGATCATTTCCACCAACACTAAATGGGTATTCGTTCATAAATTCATCTTCACTAGCAGGATCAAATCCAAATTTATAATCATATACAGTAAATCCTCTTTCTTGCTTATTACCTCCAGCTACAGCTGAATCTCTATCTACAACTTCGAATTCTCTATTTACTTTACCATCACCAGAAGGACCAGATAATGTTCTAACAATTACCTTGTCTGATTTTTCAAGTTCATCCATTTTATCTTGTAGATCTTTGAATGATATTTCTAAAGTACCAATTCGGCCTCCACCTATGTACTCATTAAGTAAATCTGATAGATTATATTTGCTCATGTTTTTATTTTTTCTTACGACCTTGTCTTTTTTTACCTTTAACAGCTGAACCAACGTCTCCCATTTGGTTACCTAATTCTTTAGCTGCATCAACAACGTCTTTTAATTCTTTTTTTACGTTTTTAGCTCTTCGTTTTACTTCTTTAACTCCATCTTTAACATCTTCTACTGCGTCTTCGATTTCGTCAGGAATAAAATCACCATCTCTATCGTTAATTTTTCCTTTCTTGTAGAAACCGAAATAATAAATTGCCGCTCCTACTGCTACTAATACTACTATAAGACCTATAATTTTTAACATAATTAATTGTATTGATTAAACTTTTTTTGTTTATTATAAATATATAAAGGTTAAGTTAAGTTATATTTTTGTTTCCATTTATCAATGAATGGCTTACCAACTCCTACTTCTAATATTTCAGCTATTTCTGGTACGCCAGGTAATTTTTTAGCTGTTAAAACATAATCAATATTTTTTCTAAATACTTTCATTTTTGTTTTAGCATTAGAACGATTTGATGTTTTAAATACCATTACAACAGGTGATTTACCATACATTCTTTGTTCAATTTTTGGCTTAGGATATTTAGTTGTATCATGACTTACTGTTTTCCAACACCCATTTGGGTTTTTCTTAACATCATAATAATAACTCATATCACCAGTTTCTAAAACCCATTTAGTAGGTTTAACTGTATTTTCACTTGGCCTACCTCTATTTTCCATAATTTGCTTTATAAACTCTATTGTGTGGTACTTGCATTAGTTTACCATACATTTTTATTAAATAATTACCTCGTTCTGTTTTACCAAAACATTTTTTACGCATATGATCATCAATAATGATCCAATCACCTTTTTTAATATCCATAACTATCTTTAAGTTGAGACATTCTAGCTGGAATAACAATATTAAAATTACATTGTGTACAGCACCTACCTTTTGATACTACTGGTTCTGGGTTATGCCCAAACATATCAGTTACTGGTGCTCCACAAATACAGCAATCCATATATTTAGAATGGGAGTGGCTCATCTTTATCTTTTTTAATTGGTTTTGAAATGTCATCCAGTTTTCTATTACCCATAGTACCAAATGGTTGCTCAACAATATCTGTTACTTCAGAATCTTGAACATTCATTATAGCATTAATTGAATCATTAACTGCATGTGATTTTTTTCTAGCCATATAATCATTTTCTGCATAAACATATGCTTCAAATGTAACTACGTATCTATTATCTTTTGCCATTTTCTATTTCGCTTTTAAGTTTAATAATATGTTTACACATTCTATCCTTTGCTCTCCATGTACCTGGACAATTACAAGTATAATTACCTGAATCAGGATAGAATCTCGTTTTATAAATAACATCACCTTTTGAACTAGGTGTTTCTACTACTATAGTTTCTGATTTTTTCTTTGGTTTAGGTTTAATCCATTCAATATCATTTATAGTAGTACCTTTAACTACTTCCTTCCATAATGGCATTAAATATGTTTTACCATTCAATTCTAATATAGTAGGAGGCATAACAGGATGCTCATACTCATATTTGTATCTTCTTACTGCTACAAATGAACCAAAACCATTTGGGTTAAAACTAAATGCTTCACCATCTGGTCTATGAAATATCCTACTTCTAGGATTTCCGTATTTATTTAAATTTGTGAAATGCCAAAGTGCCATATTATCTTGCGTTTAAAACTTCGTTATCCCAATCGAAGCTAGGCTCACAATATTGTTTATATTCTTCTGGTGTAACCCATTTTTCTATTTCATTACACCAAACCATACCATCTATTACTTTCATAACCTTTATTTTTATTTACTCTGTAAATATACGTCCTTTCCCTCAGGTATCCAAATTTTTATGCGGGTGTTTTTCTTTTCTTGTGTATTTTTTTCTATTTTTATACACATTAGGTCTTGTAGCAGCCATACGTTCTTGTAAGGTAACTTCTATAGTCTGTAATTTAGGCTTCGAATCTTTCATCGTCTTTTTTAGGTTGAAGATCAATTGATAGAGCATCACAGAATTCTTTTAATTTACCTGCTTCATGTACTATCATAAAGTCTTCATCACTCATATTATTAAATAATTGTTTTGTACTAATTGTCATATCCCTTAAATTTCTCATTATAATATCCTTTATCAAAGTTACCTATCGCTTTACTTGAATAAACACAAGCATATAATGCTCTTACTCTATCTGATTTGTTTTCATTTGAAGCATGTAGTGTATTACCCTCGATTATAATTATATCACCTGCTTCAGCTGGTAATGAATCATAATCACCTGTAAATGTATTTTTACACATTAAAGGGCCTGTTTCTTCAGGCATATTAGTTAATATACAACAGCAATTTATGGTTTTGAATTTACCATCTAATGCCCCTTGAACATCAGGTCCAAATTGATTATCAAAATGAGGATCAAAGTGAAATTGTTCTCCAGGCATTTTAACTACAACTTGATCATTAAATAAATAAGGTTCAGATTCTAAATACAATCTAGATAAAACATACATCATATCAGCTGTGTAGTATTTCCATAAATTAGGATCTAATGTACTAGCTAATTCTAACCCTTTCCAAAATGTACCTGAGCCATTATGTCTAGGTTCTCCTTCTTTATCTTGATATTTTAATTTTAAATCAATAGATCTTTTACGTAAATCATCTAAAACAAATTTAGGTATCATGTTTTGTAAATGAATATAACCATGTTGTTTAAAATTATTTAAATGATCTTCTTGTAATGTATGAGGCCAAACGTGCATATTATAAATTTAATTGATAACCACTAAACTGATTCATATAAGACGTCATAGTAGTACCATAACCATCTTTAAATTCGTATCCTTTTCTAAAGAATTTACGAACATTTCCTTGTCCTGCCAAATGAGCTGCTGCTAAAATACCTGATTCAGTAATTAATACTCCATGTACTACTTCACCATCATATTTTTCAATAAAACGTTTTAATTTTTTCTTATTATGTTTTAATAACTCATGCATTGCATGTTCTTGTAATTCAGGATTATTTAAGAATTCTTCTTTAGTTGTTTTAATTCCTAACCCTTTAAGAGTTGATTTACCAAATTGGTATTTACCCATGTAACCATAGCTATTAACAATATCATATCTACCACTTGATTCTCTATGTCCAATAGCATCTAAAAATTGTTGATGTGATGTTGGTTTAATCTCAAATTCAGGTGTCTCTAAATGATCAATATCTAGAGGCATCATAGTTTTAATTGGTAATGTAATAACATGGCTTATAGGCATTATTGATCTTTTGTATTCCTTAAAAGCAGATAAAAATAATACTGCTAAACAGCATACAAATAAGTTTCGTAATGTATTCATATTAAAAGTTTTTTAGAAAATCACCCTTTATCTGTTTAGATTTTAATTGTTGGGCTTTTTCATCATTTTTAAGCATTTTATCAGTTAATTTTTCTACGTGTTTACTTTTTTGTTTATCGTAATCACGAGTTATCTTATGATGTTTCTTGTTTAATGATTTTATTTTTCTCATATTCTGGAAATATATTGGTTTACGTCATCCTCATCATCGTCTAATCCTAATTCTTTCAAACGTTGTAAATGATAATCATCTACTTCCCATTCTATTTTTTCTGTAGTTTTATATTGTTCTTGTTTTGATTCAATTTGTTTAACGTCTTGTTTATTAAATACGTCTCCAACTTGTAAAAAATAATGATTATAACACAGTAGCTCTATATTGTCTAAACTGTAGTTGTTACTGTTATTGTCTTTAAAATGCAGTAATAACGGCGATTTATAGTCAAGTACTCGCCTTTCTTTAAAACCACACACAGTACACTCGTCTAATAAATATCCCTGTTCTATAAGAGCATACTTAAGTTTTGCAGGATCAAATGAAGAAGCAGCTATTCTACCTTCAATTATTTCCATCATGTGAGGCATCTTTTTAGGACCATTTAAAAATTTAGGGATGCCTTTACCAGCTTGGTTCTTATGTTGCTCAAATAAGTTATACATTTTAGCGTATTTCTTATAATGCTGGTATGAAACATGAAGGTACCTTGCCGCAGCCATATTAGATAATGTTTTGGCTTGAGCTGCAACTATTTGTTCCTTACTTAAGAATTTCTTCTTATTTGCCATTCTCGTCTTTAATTGTAAGAGGCCCTATTAAATTTCTCTCCTCTTTATCCATATTTAGCATTTCTGCCTTATTTGTTTTAGGGAGATCCTTTAACGCTTTTTCATTACGCTGATATGCTTCAAATTGTTTATCATCCATAATGACAGTTTCAATCCAAGTGTGATCACCTTCACCCATCATAACAGGGATCCCGTGTTTTTTACCTTGACCCTTACCATTTTCAGAGCAAGTAACACAAAAATCATAACCATACTGAGTTAACCTTAATTCAGGCATTGGTTCACCACATGATGAACAGGGTATCATTTTGTATTTCATAGTTGATTTTTTAATAGTCTGTAGCATAAATATGTAATTTAGTTTAAAATTTGATATTTTTTTAATAATTTTGTATTATTAGACATTTTTTTGGATCTAAGTTTATATGTTCCATCATCTAATAAGTTACGTTTTGTTTTAATAAATGTTTTATCTTCATCATAATCTGCATACCATCTGAATGATAGTGTTCTACCTTCACCATAAAAATCTCCTTCACTAAAAAACACATCATGTGGAATACAAAACCTATGAAAATTTACTTTATCAAAAATAATAAATTCATCAGTTTTACCTCTCTTATCCTCAAGCCCACCTATTTTCATATAACAAGTACGATGTTTTTGAGTTGATTTAGTGGTAACTTTTGTAGAGGTGGTTTTAATTTCACCTTTTTTACCATTTCTTTTAACATCATGGCCATGTGTATTTTGATTTGTTGATTCATTTACACCATCACCTTCATTCTGCTCAATAATTTTTTCAATCCATCTACCTGCAACATCACCCATATTATATAGTGATAAAGCATTATCTCGATTTGATAGCCAAGCTAAAAATGCTTCTGGGCCTATTAGTTCTTTTATTTTAGGGTTTATTTTTATTTTCATATTATAATTCTCTTTTTTCTCCATGTACAATTTTTACTGTAGGAAATCTTAAACTAATCCCACCTTTATCGTTTTTAGTTTCTTCGAAATACTGAACTGTAATTGTTTTACCTACAATTGAACCATCCATATACTGTAAACGTTGATCTTGAGTCCAACCACTACCAACCTTTACTTTATGTCCTTTATGTTCAATCCATACTTGTGATAACATTTGAACTGTTTCTGATCTACCATCAACTACTATTTCGTGATCATCAATATCAAAATCAATCACTTCATATTCAGCATCATAGAATTTTTTTACTTTAAGTAAGTTTTTAGTACGCTTACCTTCATAACTAACATCTTTACGTAACATAAATCCTTCCCATTTATTATCAGTTGCTATTTGACCCCATTTATCAAAGTGTCTACCATCTGTAATAATAAATTGATCTGTATAACGTAAAATATCGCCTTTAATGAATCTACCTGTTAGAAACCCTCTTAATGCTCTTAATCTTTCACTTAATATAGGACCACCTTCTTGATTATCGAAATTAGGTTTATGAATCATATCGAATATCATATAAGCAGGATTTTCAATTTGGTGATCTTTACGTCTTAATTGTTTCATTACACCTTGAAAATCTTCATTTCCATTTTCATCAATTAAACAAATCTCACCATCAAATACAGTATTAATAATACCTGTTGCTTCAATAGCTTCTTTTACTTTATTTAATGTAGTTAATTCTTTACCCATTCTAGAATAAAGCGTACATTCACCTTCGTAGTTAACGACAGCTAAACATCTAACACCATCTAATTTTCTTGAAGCATACCAATTATCATTTTGCCAATCACATTTACCATCATATTCTTTAGCTAATGCAACTGAAAATGTTGGTATTAAATTAGGAACTGCTTTATT
>MDSX01001178.1_pt1 | contig 15676 bp, 9 predicted proteins | sample 811141 | NCBI WGS metagenome assembly MDSX01 (sample SAMN05326642, study PRJNA326480) | marine metagenome | isolation source: seawater | place: Atlantic Ocean: South East | collected 2010 | reverse complement strand
GAAATTCAGGCAAAGCCACGGTGTAACTGCTTACGGATAATAACAAAACAAACAAAACAAACCGACTCATAATTGATTGTACTAAGACTGAAATTAATCTCATCTAAACAAAAGAAATAAACAAGTTTAAATCCTCCTTAAGCTCGAGCTTAGTATCCAAGCTCTATTTCCTTTATTGTTTACCGCCGCCTTGGCTCTATCAGCCTCAGGTCTGGAAGAATGAATACTATGAACGATGTAGTACTTGTTATTATATCTGGCAAGAAAGGCTTCCGGTGCCCAATCATTGGAAATATGATCTAAATATTGATTGGCAAGGTTGCGTTCTAGAAACCCACCTACGATGATACTGAAACCACGATTTGTTCCGGCTGCCGGTTCATTATCTGTAACCCAAGAGGTGTTCCTTGAAGAAGTATTTGCTTCATCATTGCGGATATCATTATCCTGGGAGATTGAACGATTATTTTCCGTACTTCCTGAACCTTGAGCAATTTCCTTGGAATCCAGAGTAGCAACACTATCATTAACTGCAGTATCTGCAGGTACTACCGCTAGTTCTAATTTCTTGATTTTTGGGATAGGGATGTAAAAATTGAAATTAGCAGCGATTCCTTTCTTTTTGCTTTGTGATGCCATTAAAGTAGTATCATTAAGCTGCAGCAGTCCCATATCATCTCCCCTGCCGTTAATTGACAATGTTCGTGCAATGGTATCGCCAAACTCTAGCGTATGCAACTGTAGTCCATAATTCCGCGACCCTCGTGAAAATCCAATAGTTTGATTGGGGAGCAACGTAGGAAACACCTCGCTTGCTGGTGTATTCACCATTGGAACAGCCAATGGCTTACTCCAGACGCCGTCAAAACTGAGTGTACTTTTATAGATGTCATAATCGCCTTCATGTTCGAAATCCGAGGCAAAGTATAGCGTATAGTTCTCAGGGTCGAAGAAAGGATGTATGTAGTTGAATGATTGTTCAATAAATGGGAGCTCTTTGGTGGGGTTCCCGCTGAAAGAGATCTCACTCAAGGTCATGAGAACGGCACCCTTTTGGTTGGGTTTTTGACGACTATGTGACATGATAATAGCAGAACTATCAGGAAGCAATGCACCTGGACCCACATAGAATTTAAGCTGATTGATTTCTGCATTGCCTTGGTAAGGCGTAATTTTTCTGTCTGAAACTCTCATAAGATAGAGCGCAGGAAAAGGTGTATTGGTTACCGGATCTTTGGGCGATGCCGCAGAGGTGTTTCGGTTAGAAGCAAAAAGAAGGTGATTAGCGCCATAAGGTACCGCACCATAATCTTCTGCATTTGGATCACCAAGGAGACTGATGTTTAAGGAATCGGGTTCTCCTAATTGCTCTAGCATAGATTGAGCATGCAAGCTTTTGATGCAGAGCAGAGCACCAAGGAGAAGGTAGAAGCTGTAATTTATGCGCATCATAGAAAGAATCTTGGAGAAGTTAAGCTCTTAGCCTTATTGATGATATCAAAGGAAAACCCCACCACATGGCTACTTCTTGTGATATAAACCAAATCAGTTAAAGGAAAATTATATTGATAATAGAAATTCCAATCATTGGCTGTGTTGATCTTTAGTATCATGCCCATTTCATCCGAGGGGCTATAGAGTACACCAAGACCCCAGGAATTTTTGTGTTCTAGAAAGGCGTGCAGGTTCAAGTCTCCAGGTGAATTGGTTGTCCCGGTTGCTAAGAAACTAGTACGGATTGCCCACTCTTTATCAAGAGCTTGCGTGTAGCCCGCAAAAAGATGGAAGATTTGAGCGGTATAGTTGTTTTGGTAAATTTGGGCTCGATTCACATTTTTATAGCTCAGGCCGAAATAGGCATTTTCTCCGTTTAAGGTTGTGCCAATATCTATGTTGGTAATAAAGGGTCCTGCAAGGGTATAGATACTCGGATCTAATCCGTCGTAAAAAACTTCACTATTTAAATCCACTGTGGTGCGGCTCGCTGTTGCACGAATCCCTGTGCTTAAGCTCCATTGTTCACTTATGGATAGGTGATAAGCACTGCTAATTGCTAATTGTCCTGTGCTCATGGGCCCAAGAGCATCTGAAACGGCCATGATGTTAATGCCAAGACCATTTAAAGTCCTGAAATCTGCGGAAAGCAATCCCGTCCTTGGTGCCCCTACTACACCCACTAACTGGGCATCTACAAGACTAACTACATCTTTGCCCTGCATTCCAGCATGAGCAGGGCTAATGGCCACTGGAGTAAACAAATAATTATCTAAGGAAGGGTGTTGTTGAGCCCAAACGCCATTCACTACAAGACACATGAGAAGTGCCGTGCGCATTTGTTTAAAAAATGTCAATTGCTTTCTCATGATTTATCTGTTGATGTAAATGTATCCATTCATAGTTTGCTCCGAACTGCCAAGTTTGATGAGGTAATAATAGGTCCCCGTTGGTAATTCACGTGTGTCATTCGTAAGAACAGTAGGAACGTTTGAATTTCCGCTAAAATCGTTGGCATAATTGTCATTAGAATACACAAGTATACCGTGCCTATTAAAGATTTGAACAAACGTGTTAGGATGCTGTGATAATTCAGGAATTTCCCAGAAGTCATTTTTACCGTCTCCGTTAGGAGTCATTACAGAGGCGGGGTTTAGGTCACACAAATCGGCATCTAAGAAATCAGGGAAACCGTCTCCGTCACAATCGTCAAAAGGTATACCGTCACCGTTGGTATCAAACTCAATGGCATCTGCAATTCCATCGCCATCGCTATCCGTATCTAATTGGTTGGGAATGCCGTCGCCGTCTAGATCACCCATTCCGCCACCTCCACCTGGAATGCCTCCTTCGTCTTGGTTAAGGATGCCATCACAATCTTCGTCTAAGGCAATAATGATGGCACTATCTGATGCAATAAAGCCATTTGTATCAATTACTGTAATCGCATATAGGCCGCTTTGAAGGCTTGAAACGGTATCGTTCGTGGATCCATTGTTCCAGTTTAAGGTATACGGCCCAACACCTCCAACAATAGCGGCAAATATTACCCCTTGATTGTCATCAGGGCAAAGATTATCACTTAATACTATGGCTTGTACTATTAGTGTATCTGGTTCTGTTAGTATTATGGTATCTGTGATTATACAATTGTTGGAGTCGGTAACAAGAACAGTATAGGTTCCGGCTGCAATGCCTGTTAAATCCTCCGCAGTCGCAAATCCATTGTTCCAATTGAATGAATAAGGCGCAGTACCTCCGCCAACAGTCAAATCTGCTGTACCGTCAGATGCGCTAATGAAGCTGACTCCATAACCGTTGTAGTTGGAAGCAATAATAGAAGATGTTAAAGCGGGAGGTTCGTCCAAAGTGAAGTTTCCTTGAGCGAAACAACCGTTGGTGTCGTTTACAATATAACTGTACGCCCCTGCTCCTAAATTACTTATTGACGATACAATATCACCGGTACTCCATAGGTAGGTATAGGGTAAGGAGCCTCCGGAGATTGTCAATGATGCCGTTCCGTTGCTGTCTGCATTACAAAGTACGTCTGAGGTACTTAGCGAAGTTTGAATTACCCCCAAAGGATTATTTGCCACCGTAACGGGCACCTGTATACTGTCTATGTAACCAAGGCTATCAAGGCCGTAGAACCACACTAGTGGCGCTCCAATATCTGAACAAGTAAAGAGCACTTGAGAAATCCAAAGAGAATCAATCCCACTGCAGTCGGTAGAATTATTATTTACAGCGGTAACCGTTAGAGCTGTAAATCCATTGCTGTCAAGAGTGAGCGATTGAGAATTGGCATACAGTGCTGGCCCCACTTGGTCAATTACAGTAATAGTAAATCCAATGGAATCAGAATAGCCCGCAGCATCTGTCACCGTGTAATACATGGTATGTGTTCCAATGGAGAAGTTGCCATTTGGGACGATTGCATTTGTTTGGGTGGTATAGTTCGTGGAGTTTTCCTTCACAATAGGTTGCGCCCACGCGTAAAATACAGAGCAGCTGTCTGCGGGGGTATATAAGGTTGTATCCCCCAAAGTAGAAATGAATTCTGGTGCTGTAGTATCTTCAATATCAACGTAGAAACTGCAAGTATCACCGTTTCCATTATTGTCGTAGGCGAAGTAGTCAATTTTGAAGAATCCTATGGGTAAATAATCGCCCTTAGTAAGCGTTGTATATGCATTTGAAATGCCACAAATATCCCATACACTATCGCCACTCCAGGTCACCTGGGTCCATGAACTATCTGCATCAGCAGTGAAGAATAACGTGTCGGCAGGACAGTAAATCTCAGGCTTTATAAGGTCTTCAATAATTAGAATTTGTACAATACTATCGGTATTACCCTGATTATCTGTTGCTATCCAAAATAAATCATGCATTCCAGCTGGATAGGTAGAGTCTGCAAGGTGATAAAGAGTATCCAGTCCGCAGGCTTCATACCAGCTTGGTTCTTTGTAATCAACCGAATCTGAAATAATCCCACAGACATCGGATCTGGACGAAAAGAACAAAGTATCTGGGTTAGAACTACCAAAGGGCGCTAAAGTGTCTAAAACGGTAACGGTAAAGGAACAGGTACCTGTATTACCACTTGGGTCTGTAGCGAACACCACTATGGTGTCTACGCCAATAGGAAAAAAGGTACCGAGCGTATCTGTTTGAGCATAGGCTACACTGTCACAATTATCTGCTGCTATTTGTGCAGCCCATGAGAAATGAACGCCACAACTTGTGCTGTTCGTATAAAGTACGGTATCCATTTGGCATGCCACAAAGGCTGGCGCAACGGTATCCACTACCGAGATGGTGAACCCTAATGAATCTGAGTATCCTGCCGAGTCTCTTACGGTATAATAAATGGTGTAGTTGCCAATGCTAAAAGTGTCACTTGGTACCGCCACGTTTGAACCAGTGATAAAAAGGTTTGAGTTTTCCTGAATTTCTGGAGTTGTCCAACTATAAATGATAGAGCAACTGTCTGCGGGTAAGTACAACGTAGTATCGGCCAAAGATGATACAAATACAGGTGGTGTGGTATCCTGGACATTTACGAAAAAGCTACAACTGTCCACGTTGCTATTATTATCTTTTGCGGTAAAGCCGATTTCATAAATCCCAATCGGCAAATAATCCCCTTTATTTAATGAGAAGTAGGAGGTGTCTATTCCGCAAATGTCAAAAACACTATCGCCTGACCAAATGATTTGGGTCAATGTGCTGTCCGAATCGGCGGCTATTATAACTGGATCGGTTGGGCAGAAAATTTCTGGTGATACGGTATCGCGAACGATTAAGATTTGACGAACAGTATCTGAATTACCACTTTCATCTTGAGCAATCCAATTAAGATTATGTGAACCAATGGCATAAGTAGAATCTCCAAGGTAGAATAAGGAGTCTAGACCACAAGCTTCAAAAATGGTTGGAGGGGTAAGGTTCGTGCTGTCGGTAAGAATACCACAAAAATCCGATTGAGACTGGAAAACTAATGTGTCTATTGGTCCGGTGGGTATAGGAGCAATGGTATCAAGAATGTTAACTATGAATGAACAGGTATCTGAATTCCCGCTTGGATCTGTGGCGAATAGCATCACTGTATTTGCTCCAATAGAGAAGAAGGTCCCGGAGCTGTCTGTTCTAGAGTAGCTTACGCTGTCACTATTATCTGTAGCTAACTGTTGAGACCATTTGAATTCAATACTACAGCTTACCGAATTCGTATATAGCAACGTATCTGCAAGGCAATTCGTGAACGAAGGTGCTATTGTGTCTAAGACATCTAGGATGAAGAAGCAAGAATCCGAATTTCCGGCATTATCCATTGCAAAGGTGTAGACGGTGTAGGTCCCAACTGGAAACCATGAACCGCTCGATACGGACGACCATGTACTATCTATGCCACAATTGTCATAGAGTCCTGCCAAGGCCCAGCTAAAAGTGACCCCCGAAGTGTCCGGTGAACAGTACATTGAGGTATCGCTTTGGCAACTAAGAACAGGAGCAGTAGTATCTAAAATAGTTACAATACTATGGGCAGTATCGCTCTGGAAAGCATCACTTCCGATTAGCAGAATTGTGTCCGTACCCAAATCAGCGCAACTCCAACTAGAGTCGCTTAAGGTTAACAAAATCGAGCAATTATCGCTACTTCCATCATCTACATCAGTTTCATCAATATGGACTAATCCCAAAGAGTCTAGGTAAAGAGTGACATCCTTTGCAATAACAGTAGGTGCAATTGCGTCACTATCATTAACTGTTATGGAGGCAGATCCTTGACAACCTATTGGATCTAAGATAGTCACGCTATAATTCCCGCTTGGTATGGCAGTTAAGTCCTCTGTACTTGCTCCATTGCTCCATTGATAGGTGAGTGGGGTCTGCCCAGCTGTAATAGTCAGGTCTATGGCCCCGTCTGTTGCAGCTATACAATTCGTTGGGGTGGCACTTAAGACGGCCGCGGGTAAAACATGTACGCTTGCGCTAACCTGAGGAGCCGTCCATCTGCAACCTGATGCAGAAGTAACCTGCACATCATAAACGGCTTCTGAATTTAGAACGGGTGTTGTAAATGTGGAGTTTGTATCTGCTGGAAGCGAATTCCAAACGTTACCATTGAGTATTCGCCATTGATAGGAAACAGGTACTCCTAATGCAATTACTCCAAATGTAGTGGAGGTACCAACACATAATTGCTTGTCTGTTGGCGCATAGTTGATGTTAAAATCAACGGTATCACTTAAGGTTATATTATTTCCTGATGCTGTGGTACAGCCTACAGAATCCGTCAGGACTATATTGAAATAGGGGCCTTCTGAAAGATTTGACAGGGTTACAGTACCAGCTACCGCAGTACCTGTTGCCGCCCCGCCTTCGTAAGAGATTGGGTAGCTTCCATCCAATAAGTTGGAAACATCAAAAGAAATACTTCCGTCAGTTTGTCCACAGCCACTAGGGTTAGTGCCGGTGAAATTGCTTGCAACTAACGGTGCTTTTTTGATTCCGTTAACACGAAGGCTTAATCCTGGATGATTTGCTGTTGTAAGATTAATATCCGAAGGATTGGCTGGTGAATTGCTTCCATCCAAACGAACAAACAGTGAGGTATCTAAGCTGCCATTAGTAATAGGCAGAGACAGATTGATGCTCCATCCAATACTGCTATCCGTGCTTATTTCATAGCCCGGTGGCGCTGTGATAGAGACTCCAGAGTTGAGGTTCCTACCTTCTAAAAACAGACCTTGAGTGGCAGATGAAACGCTGTCACATGTGAGGAAGTTAGCAAGTGTCCCCAGAATGGTCAATGTTGGAATGGTAGTTTCTATAGCTGTTGTTGGAAACCAGTTCGATGAGTTATTTCCGGAAATGAGATGTGTTTTGTTTCCAGAGCTTGCTGCTCCTATTCTGAATGCAATTGTACTCTTACTTGAAAAGCCTACCGAGGCCCTTGACCTGCCGTCATTTCCGGCGGTATTAGATGAGCCATCGTTATTGGTGAATCGAGCGTTTCCCGCTCCTGCTGTTGAATAGTTTAAAAATGTATTTGAACCAATTGTGTAACTACTTACTCCATCTGCCTCAAAGAATACAGCAGAAGGTCCCACGCCGTCTATGTCCCATGCACTTAGATAAAAGTCACCTAAATTGATACCGACAGGAGCGCCTGCAGTTCCGTCTTCAATGAAAGCAATGGAGTATGCTATGCTCCCAGCTCCAGTCCAAATAACTTGTGGGGAGAAATAAGAGGCATCATTCCCGTTCGTTGCCGAGGAATTGTCAAAATTGGTAATTAAGGCATTACTAATGGAATCAATAGTTACAATTGCATCGTAAGCCGTGCCATTGACATCTACAACATTGTCATAAACACAAGTTCCTCCTTCAGTAAGGGTTGGGTTAGCGGTCAGCGGGGAGCTGAAATCAAGTGATTGACCAGCTACGGAAATGGTCTGTGCAGACATTCCAATCCCTATAAGCATGAAGGCCAACGAGCTGAGTAATCGTAGTCTCATAAATTCTCGTGTGAACGTGTTTGTTTAGGTCTTTTGTAAGGTATTAAATATAGATACTCTTGATGAGCTTTTAATGAGCTACTAATCAAATAAGTACTCTTAAAAAGAGTAGAGCTAATTGTATCGATTAATCGAGAGCTATTTAATTTTCTTCTTCAGACAATTGTTAATCTCGTCCTCAAATGTGACTTTTGCTCCGACAACACATCTGACATAATGGAAGCCAAAGTAGAAGCGATAGATCGCATCAACGAACTCAATGAGATATTTAGGCCCTTACAGCCTGAACAGCGTATCACAGAATTATACCGTCATTTTTCCGCTGACGAAGTCATGCTTACGAGTTCTTTTGCTGCAACTTCTGCTTATTTGTTGCATTTATTTTCTGTGTATCAACCGGCTCAAGAAGTCTTATTTATTGATACCGGTTATCACTTTACAGAAACATTGGTTTACAAGGAATACTTGACAAGTATCTATGGACTAAAAACAAAAGAAGTCCGGGCGGAGGCATGGAAGCATGAATTTACCACGTCAGATGAAACCTGGAAAAAAGATCCCGATTATTGTTGTACCATCAACAAAGTTGAACCTTTTGAGAAGTTAAAGCAAGCGCATCAAGTTTGGATTAGTGGCCTCATGTCTTGGCAGAGTGATCGCCGTTCCTCCCTTGATGTTTTTGAAGACAGAGGAGGGATTCTGAAGTTTTATCCCTTGCTAGACGTGAGCAGAGAGCAACGCGAAGCCTACATCAAAGATCACTTATTGCCATTTCATCCGCTACAGAACAAAGGATATCTTAGTATTGGTTGTTCACACTGTACCAAGCCTGGATTGGGTAGGGAAGGAAGATGGAACAATAGTCCAAAGACAGAATGCGGTTTACACTTATAATTAGAAAAAGCCCGCATGCATCATACGGACTTTCTCAATTTGGTAAGTGATATTTTGGCAGGAAAACAGGTAAACACTCGCCTTCGGCTCACTCAACCGATTTAAATATTGGTATAGAATACTTTCGAGTTTTCATCCGAAGGTATACATGAATCATATCTAGTGGGTATGGGTTCATAGGTAATAACTTCATCGGCTGCTGCTTCTTGTGAGGTGAAGTATCCTAAAAGCGTTAATTCCTTGATGGTACGAAAGAAATGATTGCCATCTTCATACGAAGCTTGATCATAAACTTGCAGGAATTCCTCCCTTTCAAGTTGCGAAGAACTCTCAAATGAACGTCCAAGCCTTTCTTTACCTTTTGCCGCAATCTCCTTAATACCTGCATTTAATTTTATTTGCATATCCGGGTAGTAGCAGTCTCTTATCATGACGTCTATAAATGCACCAATTTGGGCGTCAATAGCACCCGAAGTGGCTGTTCTAGGTATGATAGTCTCTGCAATTGCATCGAGCAAAGCAAGTCGCGCCGGTGTCGCATTCGTGGTGCTTGTGTCAAATGAGCAGCTTTCCAGTAACACATGAGGTGCTATAAGCGTACCTCCTATGGCCATAGCTGTGCGCTGTACCATTTGTCTACGTGTGATTTTTTGTTGTTCCATAGCTCAGCAGATTAAAGAGTTCCTTTTTTCAATTCGTTCACAGCATAATGTGCTGCTCTTGCAGTCATTGCCATATAGGTTAATGAAGGATTAACACAAGAGGCGGAGGCCATGGCGCCGCCGTCCGTAACAAATACGTTGGGTGCGTCCCAAACTTGATTCCATTTATTTAAAACTGAATTAGAGGAATCTGTACCCATTCTTGCCGTTCCCATTTCGTGAATACCCATACCAAGCGCATAGTCGCTTTCCCAAGGAGCAACATTTTTAAACCCTGCAGCTTCAAGCATATCTACAGCATCTTGGGCCATGTCAACACGCATTTTTCGTTCATTTTCCTTGAGTTCAGCATCAAAAGACAGAACAGGTAATCCCCACTTATCGGTATTTGCACGATCCAATTCAATTTTATTCTCATGGTAAGGAAGTACCTCTCCAAAGCCTGTCATTCCCATGCGCCACGGGCCGGGTTTACTAATTGAATCTTTAAAGTCCGCGCCAATTCCTAATTCACGAACACCCCGTCGCCAGTCTCCTCTAGAGGCTGAACCTTGATAACCAAAGCCACGGAGATAATCTCGCTTATCATCATGCCAGTTGCGGAATCTTGGAATGTAGAATCCTGTGGGACGACTACCAAAATAGTACTTGTCCAAATCACCTTCCCAAGTACCTGAGGCCCCTACACGGAAGTGATGATCCATAAGGTTATGGCCAAGTTGTCCCGAACTTGACCCCAAACCATTTTCCCAAACATCATTGGCGCTATTCATTAATAGCCATGTTGAATTCAAAGCCGAAGCATTTAAGAATACCACTGGTGCGGTGAATTCGTAGGTCATATTAGTTTCGGCATCTAATACCTCCACACCTTTTACGCGCTGCTTGTCTTTGTCATAAATCAACTCCTTGACAATACTATGAGGCCGCAAAGTGAGCTTTCCTGTGGCCATTGCGGCGGGTAAAGTAGAAGCTTGGGTGCTAAAGTATCCGCCGTAAGGACAGCCCAGCCAACACTTGTTTCTGTATTGGCAGCCGGTTCTGCCTTTATGCGGCACTGCAATGTTGGAAGTACGCCCAATAATTAAACGGCGTTTCTCATCAAAGGCTTTCCGAATTCTATCTGCTGCAGTTTTCTCCACACAGTTTAATTCCATAGCATGCAGGTAAACACTGTCTGGAAGGACATCCATATCCTCGTGAGAGCCACTCAGGCCAGCAAAGCGTTCAACATGCTCATACCACGGCGCTAAATCTTCATAACCTATGGGCCACGGAGTACCAATACCCTCTTTTGCATTGGCTAAAAAGTCCTCACGATTCCAGCGGTAGCTCTGTCTTCCCCACATAAGGGATCGGCCACCAACATGGTACCCTCTGTACCAATCAAAACGCTTTTTTTCAGTGTAGGGACAATCTTGGTCGTCCACCCAAAAGTCAGGGTTTAGTTCATTCAATGCATAATCACGACGTAGAACAGGATTTTGGTCTTTTTGTGCCGTGGTGGGGCGACCGCGATGCGGGAATTCCCAAGGGTCCTTGTTTGTAGTAGTATAATCCTTGATGTGCTCTATATTTCTTCCGCGTTCGAGCATAAGGACTCGTAATCCTTTTTCAGTGAGCTCCTTGGCTGCCCAGCCTCCGGAAATCCCTGATCCAATTACTATCGCGTCATAGTGCATGTTATCCTCTGCCATGGTGTTTAGGTTATTTTATATACTCGTTATAGCTCGTTTTCATACTTTCTTTAACGGGCTCAGTAAAAACGTATTCAAGTGCCACATAGCCCTTAAAACCTGTTTTATCAATTGCCTGCATTACTGCCGGATAATTTATCTCTTGATTGCTCCAAGGCTCATTTCTTCCCGGTACTCCCGCCACGTGGTAATGTCCATAAAAGGTATGGTTTTCTTGGATGTTTTGGATGAGGTTACCTTCCATGATCTGCATATGGTAAATGTCATACAAAAGTTTGAAGCTTGGGCTGTTCAGTTGCTTTGCAAGTGCTATTCCCCATTGTGAGGAATCGGCCATGTAATCTGGATGGTCAACGGTACTGTTAAACAATTCCATTTGTAAAACGACCCCGTGCTCTTCAGCAATTTTTACTAGTGGTTGAAGTGCTTTGACGGCTTGCTTTAAGCCCGTCTCCTCATTTAATCCGCGACGGTTCCCACTAAAACAAATTAGATTTTGGTAGCCAGCTTTGGCTACTCTGGGAATCATCTCACTGTACCTCTGATGGAGCACACCCTCAAATTCTTCATGGATAAAGCCGTCCACTAAGTTGAGTTCTGCACCATTACACATGGAGCTGTCTAAGCCAAATTGTTTCAGATGGTGCCAGTTTTCAGGTCCTACTAAATCAATAGCGTCAACACCCTCTTTAACCAGCCATGGGCACAAATCTTCCCACTCTAGTTGGGAAACTGTCCAGTGGCTTATACTTCGCTTATATCCGAAGGGGCGAGCAGAGCCTTCCTCCGCAAATAAATGCGATGGTAATACAGTGGTTGCTGCTAGGCTCATTAGAGATTTTATGTGCGTTCTGCGATTCAAGCTTTAGGTATTAAGCTTTTTTATTTGTTTCATATACAAGTGTATTCCCGCGAATATCACAATCAATGCTATGGGTATATAAAGAGTGGTTCTTATCACCGCACGTCCTGCATCTACGTCACTTAAATTTGAAGTGAGCCCATCGTAGTATCCGCCCATTATTTGGGTGTATATGGAAACAGCAAACATTCCTGCAGCGCCAACTACCGCAAGACCTACGGCTCCCGTTTTTGGAATATAGGTTGCCACAAAGCCTAGCATGGTGGGCCAAAAGTAGGTGACTCCAATTCCAAAGATTACAGCGCTTAAGAAAAGCATAGTTCCGCCTAAATTCGCCATCATGTATAGCCCAATCGTAGTGAACACTGCGCTAAAAAGAAGCATCCCTGTGGTAGAGAAACGGCTCACAACAGGGGCCGCCATTCCGCGTCCCACGGTCATGACTCCAGAGGTAATAAGTAGTATTAATATGGCATTATTGCTCACGCTTTTTAACAGAACATCAATCCATTGATTAATAAAAAGCTCGGAAATGGCTGTACCAAGCATGGCAATTGTAATAATTAAGAACACAGGGTTAAGCAATGCTGAATACATTTCTCTGTCCGAAACTCTATTCGCTACGCGTTCTGTTACGGGAAAATCTAATCGCTCCATTTGAATAGCGTACCAAATGGTAGGAATGAGCATGACTGCCATCATGAATTGCCAATTGAGCCCGGCTTTACCAAAAGCGAAAGCTACCAATGAACCTATGACAATGCCTCCTGGAAACCAAAGGTGGAACTGGTTGAGTTTAGTTGTCTTTTCCTCCGGGTAAACGGATGCCACCAAGGGGTTACATACCGCCTCTACCATACCGTTGGCTAGGCCAATGAGCAATGTAGAAGTCCACAGTGACCAAAAACCACCGGCAAAAATGGTTAGAAGAATACCTACGAAATGCCCCAGATAGGCTAGACGCATCAGGTTTTTCATTCCCACTTTATCCACAATTGCACCACCTATGATCATAGAAACAGGAAATCCCCAAAACGCTGTGGCAGCGATTCTGCTTAATTCACTTGTGTTTAATTCGAATTCTACACCTAAGTCGTTTAAAATCCCGGCTCGGATTCCAAAACTTAAACTAGTGACCAAAAGGCTGGCACAACTTGCCACGAAAAGGGCGCTTCTGTTTGATGCGTTTGACATGATTTAGTTCGAGTGTTTGCGTTTCAAGTGTACAATATACATTTAAAGAATACACCATGTAAGCTGGACTCGTTTTCTGGTGTATCCCATTTGTCTCACTGGTTACTCTTAGGCTAATTCATTCTTAAATGAGTTTGAATTGCGCATTTTCCGCTACTTTGCATTAACTAAAAAACTCATACATGAAAGGCAAGTTGAGAGTCGCAATGATTGGTGGAGGACCGGGTTCATTTATTGGTGCAGTGCATCGTATTGCTTTACGAATGGATGGTCATTATGAAATGGTAGCCGGCGCTTTTTCTTCTTCCCATGAAAAGTGTTTGGAAACCGCAAGAGAATTGGGGATTTCTGAGGATCGAGCGTATCCAAGCTGGAAGGAATTGGTTGAAAAAGAATCTGTCCTTCCTAAGGATGAAAAGGCACAGGTGATTGTAATTACTACTCCAAATCACCTGCATGCTGAACCCACTATTGCTGCATTAAAAGAAGGGTTCCATGTTGTTTTAGACAAGCCGTTATGCACCTCTTTACAAGAGGCTTATGGTATAAAAAAAGCAATTGAAAATTCAAAAGGTTTGTTTTGTTTGACCCATACTTATACCGGTTATCCAATGGTTAAAGAAGCCAAATTTCAAGTGTCTGGCGGTACTTTGGGAAAAGTCAGAAAAATCTATGTGGAATATCCGCAAGGATGGCTTTCTACACTTTTGGAGAATGAGGGTCATACCCAGGCATCTTGGAGAACCGATCCTTCCAAATCTGGAAAAGTGGGTGCTATGGGTGATATTGGCACACACGCTTTCAATTTAGTAGAATACATAAGCGACCACACTATCACTGAAGTTTGCGCCCAATTAAATAGTGTAGTTGCCGGTCGTGCATTGGATGACGACGGTGCTGTATTGTTCAAAACAGCTGAGGGTGCAACAGGGGTGTTGATATCAACTCAAGTTGCTGCAGGTGAGGAAAATAATCTTAAAATCCGTGTATACGGTGAGAATGGCGGGCTTTGTTGGGAGCAGAAAGACAACAATACCTTAACTATGATGCCTTTAGAGGCACCTGTCCAGCTTTTGCGTACCGGGGGAGTTGGGACCTCTGAATTTAGTTTGGCTCATCATCGCGTGCCGCCGGGTCATCCAGAAGGATACTTAGAAGCATTTGCCAATTTGTACAAGAATTTTGCCGCACACATTCGCTCTTTAGAAAACGGTAATTCGGTGAATCCACTTTTAGATTATCCGGGAATAGAAGACGGTGTTAGAGGCATGAAATTCATTGAGGCTATTGTTAAAAATAATGCGGGTAACGAAAAATATACAGCAGTATGAAAACGCTGAAAGGACCGGCCATTTTTGTGGCTCAATTTGCGGATGATATAGCCCCATTTAATTCGTGGTCAAGCATATGCGATTGGGCCGCTAGTTTAGGATATAAAGGAATACAAATCCCATCTTGGGATACGCGATTGATAGACCTTGAAAAGGTCGCCAACAATCAGGATGCGGCAGATGAATTGAAGGGCGTGGCATCAGAATACGGAATAGCGATTACAGAATTAAGCACTCATCTGCAGGGCCAATTAGTGGCAGTACACCCGGCTTATGATGCTCAATTTGATGCTTTTGCTCCTTCAGAAGTTCAAGGCAATAGTCAGGCACGCACCGCATGGGCTGTAAATCAATTAAAATTGGCAGGAACAGCTTCGCGAAGACTGGGTCTAAAAGTTCATCCAACTTTTTCAGGTGCCCTTGCTTGGCCCTATTTTTATCCGTGGCCACAGCGCTCAGCTGGATTGGTTGAAGAAGCCTTTAAGGAATTGGGCAAACGTTGGATGCCCATACTTAATCATTTTGATGATTGTGGGGTGGATCTTGCTTATGAGATTCATCCGGGAGAAGATCTGCATGACGGTGCAACTTTTGAACGATTTTTAGATGAGGTTGGTAATCATGGTCGAGCAAACATGCTTTATGATCCTTCGCATCTAATACTACAAGGCATGGACTACTTGGGATATATTGATCTCTACCACGAACGTATAAAGGCCTTTCATGTGAAGGATGCGGAATTTAATCCAAATGCGCGTACAGGAGCTTATGGAGGATACTTGCCATGGTTGGAGCGTGCCGGTAGGTTCCGTTCTGTGGGTGATGGTCAGATTGACTTTACTTCGATTTTCTCTAAGCTGGCACAATACAATTACGAGGGTTGGGCAGTATTGGAATGGGAGTGTTGCCTTAAAGATTCGTTAGTTGGCGCAAAAGAAGGAGCAGAGCGAATAGCCAACTGGATTATACCTACAACCTCACGTTCCTTTGATGATTTCGCTGCAACGGATGT
>MDSX01096438.1_pt1 | contig 15679 bp, 12 predicted proteins | sample 811141 | NCBI WGS metagenome assembly MDSX01 (sample SAMN05326642, study PRJNA326480) | marine metagenome | isolation source: seawater | place: Atlantic Ocean: South East | collected 2010 | reverse complement strand
CTTGCTTGTAAACTCAATAGCAGAATTGCAGCTATAGCTCCAGTAGCAAGAACAATGCAAGCCAATCCAAATAGTTTTTGCTCTCCGGTACATCCCACTGGAGTTCTTACAATACTTGGCACGGATGACATAACTTCTCCATACAATGGGATAATATATCAAGGGGTAGAATATTATCTTTCTGCAGCAGCAACACATAGATATTGGGCAACGCATAATAATTGTGATACAATTGCTACCATGAGTACTGTAAGTCCCTCTGTAGAGCGATATACTTGGTCAACTGCATCAGGTTGTGTCTATGTGGAGGAACTAAAGGTGGTAGGAGGAGGACATGATTGGCCTGGAAGTTTTGGAAATATGACTATTGATGCTAGCTCAGAGATTTGGCAATTCGTTTCTCGCTATGAAATAAATGGATTAATTGAATGTTCAACAGCATCAATATTTAAAGACAATAATATTAAAGGAAATTTTAGAGTTTATCCTAACCCAGTTAAAGATGTTATTCATATTAATGTAGAATCAAAATTTATTGGAACTCGTTTTACTATCACAACTATTTCTGGACAAAAAGTATCTGAAGGAAAGATTGAGAAAGGAGAATTAGTTGTAAATATCCAAGATTTATCTAAAGGAATTTATTTCATGCAATTAGGCGAAAATATTCAGCAGTCTTTCAAAATAATAAAAGATTAGTCTAAAGATTTGATAAGAGTCTCATTAACCTAAAAGAGCGGAATAGTTTAATTTTTGGATCACTATTTCGCTTTTTTTTCTTGGCCCTAATTAACCGTTATATCTTCATATAATATTTAGATAATTTCTAATTCTTGCATACACCTCAACATAATAGAACAGGTTCTTTCAACATTTGCATCTAAGCCAATAGAAAATCGAATCAACCCTGGACTTAAGCCCATATCTATTTGTTCCTGCTCAGGAATTTCTGATGACGTAGATGTACCCGGAGCGCTAAAAAGGGTTTTGTAAAACCCTAAGCTTACAGCTAAATATCCAAGATTTTTGTCCTGCATTAACTCCATGAGATTATTAGCTTTTTCGAGTGAACCTACATCGATTGTTAGCATACCTCCGTAACCATATTCTTTATTCATTATACCGTTAAGCACGTCATGCGAAGGATGAGTTTGCAAGCCAGGATACACGGTAATTATATCTCTTTTCTGAAATTCTGTTGCTAAGAAATATGCATTTGAACTATGCTTTTGCATACGTATATGAAGTGTCCTTAGGTTTTTAAGAATGCTAGAAGCTCTAACACTATCTAATGTAGACCCTAAAAGCATGGCTGCACCAGTATTTACATCGCGGATAGCGTCAATAAACTCTTGACTACCACAGATCACTCCCCCCAAGGTGTCACTTGAACCATTGATAAATTTAGTAAGACTATGAATTATAATATCAGCTCCAAAAACAGCTGGAGAAATAGAAAGAGGTGAAAATGTATTATCTATAACCAATTTTAATTTGTGTTTTTTCGCTAATTCAGCTAGGGCCTTAATATCTGCAACTTCAAGAAGAGGGTTGCTAATACTCTCACAATAGAGCACCTTAGTTTTGACTGTAATGGCAGCCTCAACAGCATTTATGTCAAGTATATTGATAAAGGAAGTTTTTATCCCAAAGCCAGAAGTAAAATTCTTTAAAAGGGCGTAGGTGCCTCCATATATTGTTCTGCTACAGACAACATGATCCCCAAATTTGCATAATTGCATTAACGTAGCCGTTATAGCCCCCATTCCACTCGCCGTTACATGGGCAGCTTCCGTTCCTTCCATAGCTGCTAAGGCTTTCCCGAGATATAGGTTAGAGGGGCTTGAATGACGGGAGTATAAATAGCACCCATCGGCATTACCCTCAAAAGTATCAAACATTGTCTTTGCAGATAAAAAAGTATAGGTCGAAGAATCAGAAATAGATGGGTTAACTCCACCAAATTCTCCAAAATATTGTAAGTCTTGTATCTGATCTGCTGGCTTAAAATTCATGTTCAATAATACACTAATAGATCTTATCTTTCATTTAATGAGGTAAAAATTTTTGTCAGGGGATTAAATTTAAAAAGTGACAGATATTGGAGGATAAATTCTAAAACAAATAGAACAGATAATATACTGTATAGTCCAGATAAATATTACAAAAAACAAAAATTGATTGGGTTTAACTAGGTTCTCAGTCTAAAGATTCGATAAGAGGTATACATGATTTTCTATGTAAATCCTATAAAACAAAAAAGTCCCGCCGTTAAGCGAGACTGTAAGTGATTGATAATCAATGTCGGGGTGGCAGGATTCGAACCTGCGACCTCCTGCTCCCAAAGCAGGCGCGATAACCGGGCTACGCTACACCCCGAAGTGTAAAAGTGATCCCACCAGGACTCGAACCTGGAACCTACGGTTTAGAAAACCGTTGCTCTATCCGGTTGAGCTATGGAACCATATTTATAATTCTAAAAGAACAAATCCTACTGGCGGTGGGACCGGGATTCGAACCCGGGGTACCCTTGAGAGGTACGGCAGTTTAGCAAACTACTGGTTTAAGCCACTCACCCACCCCACCAAAAGGAGTGCAAAAATACACTTTTATTATACTCCCAAAATTATTTTAATAAATAATTTTTCTTATGGTTTGTTAGCAAAATTATTTCAGGTTTTTGAATATTATATCTAATCTTGACACCTATTACTAATCAATTAAAAGTTGGAATATTTTCTGCATACTACACAGTTCATTGTTTTTTTAATTGTTGCTTTAAGTACACTTATTCTAGCACTCTACTACCTTATCCTATTCAAGGTAAACAAACCTATTCTTATCAAAACCAATTTTAAAGAAGGTATCTCTGTAATAGTTGCCGCAAAAAATGAACGAGAAAACCTAACCCAAAACCTCACTCATCTTCTTAATCAAGATTATTTAAACTTCGAAATCATTGTCGTGAATGATGGAAGTTTTGATGGTACTAAAAAACTACTTGATGATATGGCATTAGTTCATAAAAAATTGAAAGTAGTTCACTTAGAACTCAAAGAACAATATCAAAAGGGTAAAAAATTTGCTATTACCATGGGAATAAAAGCTGCTAACAATGAGCACTTGCTCTTTACTGATGCTGACTGTAAACCAAATTCCACTCAATGGTTACAACACATGGCGAACCTATTCAATGAAAATGATATTATTTTAGGTATTGCTCCACTCAATACTAAATCTAACCTATTAGGCTCTATGATTAGCTATGAAACTTTTCACACAGCTATTCAATATTTAGGATATTCCTTACGTGATAAAACCTACATGGGTGTAGGTCGAAACCTTGGTTATACCAAAACACTATTTTTTGAAAATAAAGGCTTTGCTAGTCATCAACATATCATGTCTGGAGACGATGACTTATTTATTCAAGAAGCCGCAAAAAATAAAAAAGTGGGAATATGTTTTACTGAAGAGTCTTTGATGTACTCCGACCCACCTCCATCATTCGTTAAATGGATCAAACAAAAAGCAAGGCATCTTTCAACTAGCAATGAATACAGATTTGTCTATAAATTGATTTTAGGATTTTATTCATTTTCTCAAATATTATGGTTCTTATCAATCCTAAGTTTTCTCATACTCTATCCAAATTTTTGGTATTTAGTTGTTGGTTTTGTAATCGTAAAGTGGTTAGTTCAATGGATTATTTTTGGAAAATTTGCACTAAAAATTAATGCTAAGAAAATTTCTTACGCTCTTCCATTCTATGATATTCTATTTTCGTTATATCTTATTTTATTTGGAATTATTAAACCATTCATAAAACCTAAAACATGGAATTAATTCGCAACTATTTCCCTAACCTGACAACTGATCAAGACAACAAATTAAGTGCCTTAAAAGTACTTTATACTGAATGGAACAATAAGATAAATGTGATTAGTAGAAAAGATATGGATCAATTCTATTGCAATCACGTTCTTCACTCATTATCCATAGCTAAGATTTATTCCTTTAGGGAGGATGAAAACGTACTTGACATTGGAACAGGCGGTGGATTCCCTGGCATTCCATTGGCTATTATTTTTCCTCTAACTAATTTTCATTTGGTCGATTCCATTCGAAAAAAAACGCGTGTTGTTAGAGCTATTGCTGAATCGCTTCAACTAGAAAATATAACGGTTACTAATGATCGTTTTGAGCATATCAATCAAAAGCACGATACCATTGTCTCTAGAGCTGTAGCACCTGCAGTTAAACTTGTTGACTTTACCAAGAATGCGATGAATAAGAATAGTAAACATATCTTCCTGAAAGGTGGTAGTTTAGAAAATGAGCGAAATGACTTACTTCAAAAATATAAGGCACTCACTTGGGAGGAGACGGCATTAAGTGATTTTTTTTCGGAAACTTTTTTTGAGACCAAAAAGGCAATTATGATTAGCTCTTAGATTACACCAGAACTACTTTAACAAAGTTATTGTACCAGCCTTTCTGTAATTATTGTTATTGTAATCGCTATAATTAATTAAATACAAATAAATGCCTTCTTGAACATCATTTCCCATATAAGTTGGCACCCACTTTTCATCGATATTATCAGATTGATATAGTTTTTCACCCCAACGATTAAATATCTCAATAGAAAATTCATTAATAGCAATACCTTTTACCCCAAAACCATCATTAAGATTATCATTATTGGGTGTAAATGCATTAGGGACATAAATCGTAGGAAGAAAATAAAAGCACACCTCATTACTCCAGGATTCTGTTTGTTCTCCATCATCTTCTTTGGCATTTACTCTAAAACATTTTTTATACTGCTTTGGATCATGCGTAGATACAATAGTCGTATTACTATTCACATTTGTCTGTGACAGAGTTAATGGATTAAGATTATCTTCTAAAAATAGATTATATATTAACACACCATTCTGCCATCCAAGATAATCAGTAAATACAAGATTAGAATTTAAGTTTTCATCTTGAATACCTGTTAATAAAATACTCGTGTGAATATCTGAAAATATAGTGGTTCCACATGAGTTTACAGCAGAAATTTGATATTCAAAAGGAGTTAAATCTGTATTAATACCTTCCTCAAGATATTGAAGCGTACTTCCTCCCACAGTGGCAATATTCTGCCATGCGGACGTACTTAGGATTCTTTTTTTAACATCAAACGATATTGCAGACGAATTATCTAATAACTGCCAATCAATAAGCATTCGATCATCTGGATCTCCAACGCTAACAAAACGTAAATCGATTCTTAGCTTATCAAAGATTACATCTAATCGTTGTGTATCTCCCAAACATCCTTTATCAGATAACTCAACTACATTTACCCTTCCACTTGTCTGGGTTAAATCCCAATCAATTGAAACAGATGGGGTTGAATTACCAGTAATGTTTAATGCTCCTTTAACATCCCAACTGAAAGTAGAATTTTGATCCCCAGAAACAGAATATTGATGGTTTAGTGTGCTTTCTGGGCAGATAGCAATAGGACCAGCAATTAAAGATGTCGTTGGTTTTGGATTTACGATTATTGATAGATTAACTCTAGATCCCAAACAACCAAAGACATTCGTCTCTACTACAGAAAGAGTTTGATTGCCTGACACATCCCAAAAAATTTTAATGGCGTTTGTACCTTGGCCAATGATGTCTTCAGTGCTACCGTTAAGTGTCCATAAATAAGTTGAATTTGGCATGCCAGAAATAAAGTAAACAGCAGAGTCACTGTATTGACACAGTTCTACTGGACCGATAATTTGATTAGCTGTTGGCAAAGGATGAATTATTACTGACAATTCATTAGCTGGACTTTCACACCATCGATCATTTACGGGATCATATGCACGTTGCACTACCCTAACATTCCCCATGCCAGCTGCCATCCAGTCAACTTGGATTTGAGACGAACTATCACCATTTTGTTGTGAACCTCCTGATATGGTCCAATCATAAACACTACCCGTGATGGAATCCACATCGTAACCTACCAATTTATCAAATTCACATACTTCATTTGGTCCATTAATAGTATTACCACCCAAAATGTACGACTTAGATACATTAATCACAGTTGGAGTACTTAAACAACCAAATTTATTGATTTCAGCAACTGAGATTTGCCCTACTCCCTCATCTCCCCAATCAATGGTAATTGTATTAGTGGTTCCACCAGATGATTGGATACCTCCAACTACATTCCAATTATAGATAGAGCTACTTGCCCCAATAGCTTGGTATTGGATTCCAGCAGAATTGGGACATACTATTAAAGGTCCATCAATGGACGGACTTGGTTCAATCACATAAACTTTTAATTCAACAGTATCACTTGTACAACCAACTGCATTTGTTTCTGCTACACGTATACTAAATCTGGGCTGATTAAACCCCGATAATTGTATGGAATTCCGATTTTGTGATCCTATAGTAGCATTAACCGTCTCCCAATAATAGGTGTTTCCTGGATTGTCAATTACTGAATAAGTTAGACCAACATCTTCCTTACAAACTGTATCTTTACCTAATATCCCTGAAATAATTGGACTGTCTTCAATAACAACATCTAATTGTGTCCAATCACCGAGGCAACCATTTTTACTGATTTCTCGGACTCTAATATACGGAGACATTCCTCCCGAAGATTTTCTATTCCAATAGGCAGTTACAGACTCAGATGTACTGTCCCCTATAAACTTTCCATCAAAAATTTCCCATTCATAGGTAGATCCTTCACTACCATCAATTACTGAATAATCATGTGAACTCAAATTGCATACGGTTGCTGGTCCTGTGAGTTGTTCTGCCCCTTTAAAGGGAAGTACTTTAATACTTACATCTAAATAATTAAACTTTGGAGGACAGCCATCATCTTCAACAGTAAAATATACATTGTATGGCTGATCTCGGTCTGCATCACAATCGGGAGTCCAACAAAACTCATAATTAAGATTAGTTGGGTTAGTAACAGACTCCTTAAATGTAGCTTTTGTTCCTGGAATAGTTGTAAAAACCTCACTTCTGGCAGATAATTTAACCCGATCATCATCAGGGTCTTTACCCACAACATTAAAACAGAGTTCTTCACCTGCTTCAATTTCGAAACGTTGTCCTTTGGATGACGATATATCAGGAATGTTATTTGCAATGCAATTCAAGACAATAATCTGTAGATCCATCCTAATCTTTCCAAGTAGATTTCCATTTCGATATTCTAAAACTTCTACGCCAACCACAAAATTTCCAACCTCATTACTAAAAAGCTCAGTATACCCTGTCTGTTTATTAATAAATGTGTAACCATTTGAACCAAAAGGAGATAAAGAAGTATAGCCTGCTTTATATCTTAATAACGGTGTATCAAGAGAAGCTGAAGGTGCTGGACTAGAACTTGCTGGACTTCCACCTTGATATGGACGCATGAAGCGATATACTAAACTATCCCCATCGCGATCCACTGCATCGAATAAGAATGAATTGGTATCGTTAACACACATGTATGGACTTGGAACACCATAAAATGCAGGTGAACTATTTTGTAAGGCTGTGGAGGGAATGAAACAATAATAAGTTTGCCCTTGTGACGGCATTGCTCCATCTTGGATAATATTATTTTGAACATTCCTGCAACACCTTTGATAGGTAATATGATAGCCCTCTGAATAAGGTTTTAAGGATATAATTCCTTCATATAATCCATATTCTATACACACATTTTTTCGATAGAAATCACATTCTATTGATCCTGGGGGTTGAACTCTTTCTTTGGCAACTAATTTAAATACAGGTTGTTGATTAAGGCTTTTGTTATTATCATTCAAGTAGACCCCTAAGGTAATTTGATCGTCTAATTCTACCTTGCCAGAACAGTCTCGATATACATGAAAGGTGATTTTGTAGCGATAATCTCCATTGGTTGGATTAATATTTAGAAACTCGTAGTTCATGTAACCACCCAGAAGATGTGTTGCATGACTGTTCAGACCACTAAAAAGCAATAAAATGAGAACAACTATTTTGAGTGAATACCTTAACCACACGATACGTTACAAAAATAGGAATCTAATGTATAGAAAACGTTAAAGGATATGCATTAGTTGCCTAAGGGATCATTAATTTGACAATGCAATTACGAAACTAGATAAATTAGCGTACGTAAAATCTTGGTTGTCAAATTCAAACTGATTATTTAGAATCCGGACTTTTATGATGTCCAATTGATCTGCTAAAGCCATATCCCCCGGTGAATCTCCAACCATAATTGATTTTAAAAAGTCAATATCTGGATAATATTCTTTTGCTTTCAATAACATCCCCGTATTGGGTTTCCTCCATGTATGACTTTTATCTTTCAAATAAGGTGCATATAAAACCAAATCAAAGTAGGGATAATTCCTGGATCTTAACGAATCATACATTTTAAGGTGTACATTTTCTAAATCTTGGCTTGTCATCAATCGCTTTCCGACCCCTTGCTGATTTGTTACTAATACTATATGTTTAAAGATTCTCTTTAAACGGCTTAAAGCATCAATAGCACCCTCACAAAAAATAAACTCACTTGGATCTTTAGCATAGTCATCTATGATGGGTTGATTGATGACTCCATCGCGATCAATGAACAGCGTATACTGATGGCAATCGTCTATGTTAGGCAAAAATCTGTTGTGCTCGCTCATAATCTTCTGGAATACCTATATCAATAAAAAGGCCATCTGAAATATATCCACCAAGGTGCTTTTTGGATACACTGACCTCTAAAAAATCTTTTTCAAATGAGTACTTCTCACTTTTTGGAAGTAACTCAATAATATCTTTACTTACCCAATAGCTTCCACCATTAATTAGGCCCGTAGACAAATTTTCTTGCTTTTCTTGAAATTTGACAAGGGTATTTTTTTCCATCAAAACAGTACCGTATCGATCAGGAAACTGCATTTGTTTTAAAGCAAGTGTTATGGGTGCATTAGATTCTTGATGAGTTCGCCAAAACTCCTCGAAATTGACATCAAAAAAAGTATCTCCATTCAGAATAAGAGCAGAATCTTGAGTCACATGATTCATGGCTAAACCAATCCCTCCACCTGTTCCGAGTGGTTCCTCTTCTATTGAATAAATTATAGGAATATTTTTATAAAATTTTTCGTAGTACTCAATTACTTTGTTTGATTTATGACCAACTGAAAGTATAATACTATTAATATGCTCTAGTGGTAATGCAAATAAAATATGATCTAAAAAAGGTTTCCCTGCAACAGGAGCCATAGGCTTGGGAACATCATTAACCACTGATGCTAATCGTGTACCAAGTCCACCAGCTAATATAATTACATCAAATTTCATGATGGAAGTGTATAGGTATAAAGACCTGTTTTGGTAAAACTATAGTTTTGAGGAGTCACGCCAAATTTCTCTAAACTTCTAATCAATCCCATCCTTGAGACAACAGGACAATAAAAGAAAAAGAAGCCTCCCCCTCCTGCACCACTAATTTTTCCTCCAGTAGCACCATTTTGAATAGCGGTTTGATAAATTTCATCAATTTCAGGGTTACTAATTCCAGATGCCATCATTTTCTTTGATTCCCATCCATAATGCATTACCTCACCGATTTCATCCATTTTACCTGTCAATACCACTTCTTTCATCTTTAAACTTTGAGTTTTTAATCGATGGGTTGCTTCTAAAGCATTTTCATTTTTCTTTTTAATGTTTGCTGTTTGTTGGTCAATAATTCCTGCAGATTCTCTATTTGTTCCCATATAAAATAGAACTAAATTGTTCTCTAGTTCTGCTGCATATTTTTGTTTTATTCTTAGTGGATTTACAATCACTTTGTCATTATCGTAAAACTCCATGAAGTTAAAACCACCGAAAGTTGCTGCATATTGATCTTGTCTTCCTCCATTGAGTCCTAAATCTACACGTTCTATCTCATAAGCTAAATGGGCAATATCATACTCACCTAATGGAATATTACACCACTCCGCAAAAGCTCCTATGATACTAACAACTAATGTACTGCTACTTCCTAGTCCCGATCCAGGAGGGGCATCTACGCTAGTATACATTTCAAAGGATATTGGTTTTTTGATAAAATCTTTGATTATTCGATTGTAAACTCCCTTTAATAAGGCAAGCTTCCCTCTTGGTTCTATATAGTCCGTAGCATCAAAACTTTCCTGCACATTCATGTCTTGAGCCTCTAAATGAATTTTTCCATTATCCCTTGGAATAATAGTTGTGTGTGCAAACATATTTATGGTAGCATTTAATATTGAGCCTCCATGTAAATCTGCATATGGACTAACATCTGTACCTCCTCCGGCTAGTCCCAAACGAAGTGGGGCTTTGCTTCTAATTATCATTGTTGCAAATTTAATCAAGAAAAAAGAAGACTACTTCTTCTCACGAGTTCCTGGTTTTTCACCTTTTTATCCGCTTAATTTTATCCTGATAATATCCTGTATTTTAGTTGTGAAATAAGGAGACAACCTCTCTTGTTTCATCTTCCATTTTCTATCTAGTGATTGTCCAGCAAACATTACCTTAGTTGACCCAATAGACTGGTTCAAACGGTCCATAGTACGCATTAAAATTTGATGGTTAGGATTGGGTGATTTAAAAAGTGATAATTGAGTGCTATTATCTGTACTTATACCCATTAAAATAACCCCAGCTTTTTTATACTGATACCCTGGCTTAAAGATCTTTCTTAGACCTATTTGAGCACACCGATTTAACTCAATATATGAGCTTGTGGGATAATCTGTTTTAACAATAATACTTCGAGCATATTGAGGTTGGTCTTTTCTAAAATAATTTGTTCTTACGAAAACCATCACGAGATTACTATGACTGTTTTGTTTTCGTAATTTCTCCGAACTAGAAGCTGTAAAAGTGGACACTCTTTCCGATACGTCTTCATATTTAGTATACATTTTTTCAAAAGATCTTGTAGTAGCTATTGCCTTTTTATTTTGTGTTTTTTCTAAATCTAGCATCGGTAAACCTTCAAGTTCATGCTTGATTCTTAAACCAACAATACTCATCTCTTTTTTCACCCAATCATTGGATAATCTAGAAAACTGATATGCATTATTCACTCCTATATTTTTAAGTTTACGAGCATATCTTGATCCTATTCCCCAAACATCACCTATTTCAGTCCATTGCAGTGCTTTTATACGTTTTTGTTCTGTATCTATTACATGAGAACTATTTGTCTGAACTGGATATTTCTTAGCTATTTTATTGGCCACTTTTGCCAGTGTTTTAGTAGATGCTATACCAACACTAATCGGAATACCAGTACCCTTTGTCACAACTTTCTGTATCTTTTCTCCATATTCTTTTAAATTATAAAAATCAAACCCGTCAAATCTTAAAAAGGCCTCATCAATACTATAAATTTCTATTGATGGAGTAAAGGTAGAAAGTGTATTCATCACCCTAGAGCTCATATCTCCATAAAGAGTAAAGTTAGATGAGTAGATGTGTACATGATTCTCACGGAATAGCTTCTCACATTCAAATGCAGGAGCTCCCATTCGAATTCCTAGAGCCTTAGCTTCGTTACTTCTAGCTATTACGCAACCATCATTATTAGAGAGTATAACCACTGGCTTACCCACCAAATGTGGCTCAAAAACTCGTTGGCAAGAAGCATAAAAGTTGTTACAATCTACTAAACCAAACATTTAGAATTTTTTAATAGAAGCCACAACAATTCCCCATATCATTAATTCATTATCAGAAGTAACTTTAATTGGATCATAAGCTTCATTCTCAGCGATTAGCCAAACGGTATCGTTATCGATCTTGATTCTTTTTACTGTGAAGTCACCGTCCACCTGACAAATTGCAATCTTATTATCTTGAGGTTCTATGCTTTTATCTATAATCAAAAGGTCTCCATCAAATATGCCCACATTTTTCATGGAATGTCCTTTCACTTTGGCAAAAAAAGTAAAGTCTCTATTTTTAATATACTCTTTATTAATATCAATACTAAGCTCAATAAAATCATCGGCAGGCGAAGGAAATCCTGCTTGTATACCTACATCGTAAAAAGGGAGTTCTACTCTTGTAGTAATACTTGGAGTAAAAAAATCAAGTGTGTTTGTTAAAAGCTTAGGATGCATAAAATGCCTTCTCAGATATTATAATTATCAAGTTACGTTTTAACAATATAAAAAACGCGATTGAATAACATCGTATTTTTTATAAAAAAAAGAGGGTGCAGTATTCTGCACCCTCTTCATATTTTAAATTGAAACTAGCTATGCTTCTTTGGAAGAAGAAGTAGCAATTGAATAAACTACTAAACCAAAACCAATTTTGTTGATAGCATCAGCAATGTTGTAGAATAAATCCACGTTTGTTGAATCCCAACCTAAAGAAGTATTCAACCAACCACCTGGCATACACATGTAACCAATTGGATAGATAGCCCAACCAACTAATACAAACCATGCTAAAGTTCTAACACCAGTTTTAACAGCTTCATTTCCACTACTAGCAGCCAAGTTAGCTACCTCACCATACCAAGCGGTATAAAGAATGTAAACATAACCTACTGTAGAGATGACACCCCACTTAACAGAGTGAGCAGTGCTACCACCTTCAGGGTTGAAAGCTTCACCAATGTAACCAGCAACTAGCATTAATACAGAAGCACCAATTAGCTTCCATAAAAGACTAGATTTTGCACCAGCAACCTTAGTAAGTAAATAAAACTCAACACACATTAAAGGAACAGTTAAAGTCCAGTCAATGTAACGAAGAGCAGTAGGATTTTCACCCGTTGCCATGTAATAATCTCTCATGTAATAGTAATGAACAGCCGCAATACCGGTGATCAAACCTGAAACAAGTAGAGATAATTTCCATTTTCCGTCAACGCTTCCTCTTTCGAAGAAGAAAAAAACAGATGCCGCTAACATCGCCATGTAACCTGTAAAAAAAGTAAATGCGATTGGGTCATCCTTAGGGATTGTAAGTAAATCTAAAAACATAATTTTAATATAATTTATTTGTTAAACGTTGTCAAGGTAACATTTTTATTAAATAATTTGTTCATTGACATATTATTAGTTGTCAACACTTAAGTTATTGATACACTAACATTTAGATAAAAATAGTACAAAAAAAAATGATAATATGAGCATTAAAAAAATAATAAAATAAATTTATAAATTACTTACTATCAATATATTAAGATTATTGTTTACTCTTTTATCAAAATAGTAAAACATAGGAAAAATATTTAAAAAAAATTAAGTTAAAAAAGTAGATATAATTACAAAAAAATATATTAATTAATTTAAAATATGCATTTGATAATAGTAATTAAATTGTAAATTGGCAACCAAGATTGATGCAAAAAAAACAACTTATTGATTACTTATTTGTGGGTTTAGGTGCCTCAAATTGTCTTTTAATTTTAGAATTAGAAAAGAAAAGATTGTTAGACGGAAAAAAAATAATCATACTTGAACCTCACCAAAAAAACAAAAAAGACAAGACCTACTGTTTTTGGTCAACATCTGATAACGTAGAAAAAATCATTCCACTGGATTTTATTGATAAAGAATGGGATAGAGTAATTATCAACGGAAAAGTTCAAAGCCTAAATCCACTAAAGTATTATCACGTCTCAAGCTTGACATTATATGAAAAAGCTTTGAAAATCATTAAAAATCACAATGTTAAAATATTAAAACACACATTAGAAAAAAACCAGTCATCCAACCGAATCATAACAGATAATATAGTGTATGAACCAAAATATTCATTTGATTCACGCCCGCCATTGATTAAAAAACTTCAAAAAAATCAGTTTTATATAAATCAAAGTTTTGTTGGATGGCAAATTCAAACAAATGAAGAAGTATTTGATCCTCAATCATTTACTATGATGGATTTTGAAATTCCTCAAGATAATTCAACCCAGTTCGTATATGTCCTTCCATTTGATTCAAAACATGCACTAGTAGAGGTAACCCGATTTGGAGAAGATATCATGAGTATAGATGAAGGTGAAAAGCTTTTGAATAATTATTTAAAAAATTATAAAAACTACCAAGTATTAGATATTGAAAAAGGATGTATTCCAATGACCAACGCTGATATTTCAACAGAAATCTGCTCCAATATTCGGAACATGGGTGCTAGAGCTGGACACATAAAGCCCAGTACAGGTTATGCATTTAAATCAATGTCAATGGATGCAACTACCATTGTCAACCAAATAGCTCTTGAAAATGAGACTATTGTACCTTCGAACGTACAAATAAGAGATAATCGATTTGCATTCTACGATAGCCTACTTCTAAGAATTCTATCGGAAAAATCACACCTTGGAAAACCAATATTTAAACGTTTATTTCAAAGGATCAAAGCACCTGAAATCCTCTATTTTTTGGATGAAGAATCAAGTTTGAGTAATGAATTAAAAATCTTTTACTCCCTTCAATGGAAACCATTCATTGTTGCAGCTTTAAAAGAATTATGGAATATAAATAATCAAATATTTAAATCATTCTTACCTCTGGTATTGTCAATACTATTCTTGGCATTTCAATCATTAAATATGACCTATTTGACTGATGTTTTTTTAGTAACTGGATTACTTCTAATTGGCATACCTCATGGTGCAATTGACCATCTTATAGAAACGAATCATTTTAATCAGTCTGTATCTTTAAAATTTATTGCTTTATACTTAGCTCAAGGAGCTGTTATTGTACTTCTTTGGTATATGAATCCACTTTTAGCTTTATTAATTTTTATTGGGTATTCTATTTTTCATTTTGCACAAGCTGATTTTACGGAATGGAAACTAAATTCAAAAATATCATGGATTTGGGGAATCTTATTTTTCTGCGGTATACTTTTAAGCCATCCAATTGAGCTTAATGAAATATTAAACCAATTATCAATATCTGAGTTACCTAAAATTCAAGGGAACATCTTCTCTAGCCTATGGCAAGATATTGCTTTTGGATGCTTAGGCCTTGGAATAATTATGGGTTTTATTCAACGATCTACTGCTATGATTACGACTAGCTTATTTTTACTTTTAACGACTCAACTTACCTTAATTCATGCATTTGGCACGTACTTCATATATAATCATAGCTTATTGGGCTGGAATCATTTACGGAATCACTTTCAAGTGAATTCTCTTCAATTATGGAAAAAGGCCTCGCTGTTTAGTTTTGGAGCTTACGCATTATTTCTTTTCCTTTATTGGTATTTTGGAAACGATTTTGGAAACTATATCGGGACATTTTTTGTGTTCTTGTCGGCAATAAGTTTTCCTCATGTTTTAAGAATGAATAACTTTTATAATTACTATAAGAATTAGTTATCTAGACCTAATTAACAAAAAAAAAGGTTATCACATGATGTGATAACCTTTTAATATTATTAGTTTTTAAAGAATTATCTACGACCGGTAGAATCTCGACCATTTCCTTTACCATCTCCTTTATCCTTGTCTCCATCTTTATCTCCTTTATCCTTGTCTCCATCTTTATCTCCTTTGTCTTTATCTTTATCTCCTTTGTCTTTATCTTTATCTCCTTTATCCTTGTCTCCATCTTTATCTCCTCTGTCCTTGTCTCCATCTTTATCTCCTTTGTCTTTATCT
>MDSX01019574.1_pt1 | contig 15682 bp, 16 predicted proteins | sample 811141 | NCBI WGS metagenome assembly MDSX01 (sample SAMN05326642, study PRJNA326480) | marine metagenome | isolation source: seawater | place: Atlantic Ocean: South East | collected 2010 | reverse complement strand
GCCCTGTGGTTTTTCTTTAAATGAGTTCACTTTACCATTAGATATATCTAAAGCCCCAAAACGTCCTGGAGGATAAACAGCAGTAAGTGTCGCAAGAGTCTGTTGTTGTTTATGGAAGTTAATAAGCTCAGTAATATTAATATTACTTACACCATCACCATAAGTAAGACAAAAAGCTTCATCATCTTTTATATACTGCTCTATGCGTCTTATTCTGCCACCAGTCATAGTGTTTTCACCAGTATCGACCAATGTAACTGTCCATGGCTCAGAACGCTCATGATGAACTTTCATTTGATTATTTTTCATAATAAAAGTTACATCGGACATATGTAAAAAATAATTAGAAAAATACTCTTTTATTACATACCCTCTATAACCACAGCAAATAACAAAATCTGTTATGCCATGGGTAGAATACATCTTCATAATATGCCAAAGAATTGGTTTGTGGCCGATTCTAATCATTGGCTTTGGAATATTGTCAGTTTCTTCACTAATACGAGTACCGTACCCGCCAGCTAAAATAACAGCCTTCATATCTTGTTCTCCATATGATAGCAAGTCGCAATTACTAAATAACGTTCAACAACTTTTATTTCGATTTTACGCCTCATACTAACATGCAATTTTACATTAGGGGCTGACACCTAATAACTCTCATTAAGCAGGCTTTTCAAGTCTACCAGTAGTTTACTTGGTGTGCCAATATTAAATCTCCACTCGCATTCTTTGAGAAACAAGTTAAAGTTTTGTCTGGGTATTCCGGTAAATTTTCTCATGTGTCTCTTTACTTGATTCCAAAAGTTTTCAATACCGTTAGTATGGTTTTGTTTCTGAGCATACAATTTAGAAAAAAATGCATCTCATTATCTAGTTTTTAACATTTCTACTACATCATCATATATAGATTTATCATCAAGCAGGTTTTGAATAATTTCCATTTCTGATGGCCATAATAGTGCTCTTTTGTTTATTGGATAAACAGACTCCGAACCATCCCAACAAGTATCCCACAAAGTAATGGGTATAAGCCCCATATTAAGTGCCTCACACAAGGCTGTACTACCCCAACTAATAATAAAATTAGGTTTTAATTTATTAATAATAGACGCCGCATCAGATCCATCAACATATATAAAATTAGAGAGGTTAAATATTTCATCCCAATTATATGGCTGTAGATTATATTCTTTAGAGAACTTTTTGGAAGCTTTGACTAATGGATGGACTTTTATATATAAATCGTAATCAAAAGTTTTAAACAATTTAGTTAGGCTTAAAAAACTCTCTGAGAATACACTCCAGTCAATTTTATTAATTGCAATAGAAGGCATAAAGAAAATAGCAATATTTTTATGACTTTCTGCTTTCGTCATTGGATAAGTTAGTACTTTAGATTTAATTCCAGCATCTATCAAGTAGTTTCTTTCATCATAACTATAAACATAAACTGAATCATATTCTGGAAAAGTACTTAAATTAATTTTGTCCATCAAGCCGTGATACAAGTTAATCGTTATATGTTGGGACAATATTGCCGCATGAGAAGGAAGTATCACCCCAGCTGAATAAACTGTACAATCTGGATATTTCTCCTTAAGTTGCTGAAAAAACGAAAGTAAATACGTAAAAACTGAAATATTTGCCGTATTACCATACAAAATACCTATAATTTCGTCTGGAAATTTCATTGTTAAAACAGATTTATAATCAGCAATGGCTATGGCTAGGTTTCTTAAAAGGGTAAAAATACTCAACTTTTCATACTTCATATAATCAGTCAGACTAAAGGCATAAATCAAATTCATTTCGTTAGTATTGATCTGAAAAATTTTTTGAATATTATTGGTATCATATCCACGACCTGAATGAAGAATTAGCGAAGTTATCGTTTTTTTATTTTTATAACCGCCAATAAAAAACTGCTTTAAATAATAATAAATAACTCTAGAGAATGGAATTACATAAATGTAAAGAATCCAAGTAAGAATGAAAAAATTCTTCTTAGTAAGCTTTTCTGAAGGATTCTCGTTAAGCAATTTATCAATTCTACTATCATTCAAAACCCATTTCTGAGTAGAAGATACAGATGGGAAATTAAATATCTCAACCTGAAATTTTTTATCATTCACCATTGACTTAAGTCAAAACCTTAATTTAAATTCTACGTGAAACGTCTAAATATAAGTTTGTCTATATAACAAAACAATAGCTCTTTAGACTTATTAATAGACGTATGATTACTAGTTTGAATAACAATCTCGGCATTAATTGGCTCATCATACGGATTTATTTTGGAATACCCAATTAAATTATCAATAATTCCATTGTCTGCTGCTGCATATAATCCTTTTGTATCTCTTTCCTTGAGGGTATCAATATCTGTTTTTAGATATACGAGATGAAAATTTGGTTCTAGGATTTTTCTTATCTTTTGCCTTACTTCCTCGTAAGGGCTAATTACGGGAACCAGTACAAAATCATACTTTCTTCTTTTATCCTCACATAAAGAGGCAATTCTTGTGTTATTCATAAGTACATCATCAACACCGAAACCTATTTTTTTTTTATCAAGATCTCGGACAGAATCACCATCTATAACAACCCCTTCACAGTCTTTCGTTTTCAAATAATCTTTTAGGTAATTAGCTAGCGTAGTTTTACCTGATCCAGACATACCAGTTAGCCAAATTACGGGGTTTTTACTCATATTTTAGTTAAAAATAATATCTCTAGAAGATGACTCTGGTGTCCACCTATTAAATTGCTTAATTACTGCATTTACCATTTCAACAGTTTGAACAGGGTATTTTCCAATCGCTGTCTCAGCTGCTAACACTAATCCATCTGCCCCCATTAAAAGAGTACTTGCAATGTCATTGACCTCTGCCCTTGTTGGTAGATGATAATGTATCATCGACTCTAATAAATTAGTAGCGACGTATACTGGTGTATTTTTAGATTTTGCATGCGCAATAATTCTTCTTTGGATAAATGGTATTTTTTCAATTTCGACTTCACGTGATAAATCGCCACGATCTATCAAGATTTGATCTACTAGTGGTAAGATTTCAGCCAAATTTAATACGCCCTTAATGCTCTCAATTTTTGATATTAAATTAGATTTTCCAATAATATCTCTAACTATTCTCACATCTTCAGCACTATTAGTAAAGGAAAGAGAATAATTTTCAACTCCCATACTTTTTCCAATCTCAAAGGCTTCAATATCTTTTTCTGTTACCGGGCTTAGTTCAATATCTCTATCAATATTAATGGCTTTATTACTGCCTACCTTACCCGGACTTATAACCTCAGCAATATGCACATCTTCACCAACTTTAGATATTTTTAAAGCAACGGAGTGGAAGTCAACATGAATTACATCTCCCTCTATTAACTGCCCATAAACATTATTGGGAGTTAATGATATATTACCACTATCACCTTTTATAAAGTTTTTGTGAATTTTTAGCTTTTTTCCCTTTTCAAAGGTTAAAGCTTCAGACTGCATATCTTGATTTCTAATCTGCGCCCCTTCACTATCAAGACACACAGGTACAGATGACCATGTTTGAATCTTCTCTATCACCTTTTTTAAATCTTCTATTTTGGTATGTGATAAGTTGATACGAAAAAGATCTGTACCATTTTTTTCTAACTTTAAAATTGTATCTTTATTTAGACTTGAGGGTCCAATCGTTACCAAAATTTTAGTACTCATTTATGCGTCTCCATCATTAATATTTTTCTCATATCGATTCCCCAATTCTAATAGTTTGTCAAAGCTTAGTCTGTCTATAACACCAGAATTTATGTACTCCATTTTCATTTTCCTTTGAGATTGAAAACTTATGTCTTCCCTTCTTTCCTTCTCAATTATTTCAGCCATACTCTCATGCGGTGAACGATTGAGAAAAGTACAAATTTTACTCATCTCTTTATCTGGTTGCTTTATTAGATTATCATAATATACAAAGCATATATCGTGCCGCTTACCTTCAATTACACGATTTTCCTCTTCTGTAAAATGAACAATGCTTTTTACTACACGATCATATTCATTGCTGGCAATATATTCATCAGCCCAATTAATAGCAAACCAGGGAACTGGATGCCCCTTATAGTCACAAACATGTTCAAATGAGAGTGGATCATTCTCAAACCTATATCCCCACCCTCTTTTAATCCACGAATACGCTAAGTCGATCGGATGTCTTCGTATATTTATTATTTTAGAACTAGGAGTTGCTTTTTTCACCACATCTATTAAGTGTAATGATTGATGTAATATAAAAACTGAAGATCTCTTTTGGCTAGTTATTCCTTTGACACAAGACTCGCCAGCAGTAGTGTTGTTTTGCCTATTGATATATAGTTCCTTCTCGAAGGAATTCAGGACTGAACTCCCATCACCATGTTTCATATTTATGTTTCTGCCAATCGCCATGTTATAAATCGCCTCATTCATGACGATTACTAAAAGTGCCGATGCATTATATTCTGTTAGCAAGCCAAGTCGATTGCTGATTAAAATTCTCTCCATTTCGGAATCATTAATAAAGTACTCTAACCCATTAATACCCGCAACTAGTTTTCCAAGATAAAACTTTCCTGATCTTGAAATTCCGTCAATAATTACAATATCATTTATGCACTTACTTTTAACAATATTCACTTTATTTTTCCATTAAAAAAAAATACTGACACTACCACTACTCTAATGAATTAATGCCATGGCCCCGTACGCCAAAACTAAATAAGTTATAAATAACTGATACTTTGCGTTGTCAATAAAATGCATTAAATACTTAGTTGTTAAATAATAAGCCAGGGAAGACAATGTAATTAACATTAATGCATAATAAGAAAAGTGATTATCACTAATAATGCTTAATACTATTATCTGCGTTAATCCAAATAATAGATAGACATAAGCAATATTTACCTGAATCACTTCTTTTCTAGCATGAGTCGATGACATTAATACTGTTAACATACCTCCACCCATATTGGAAATTCCATGTACCGCCCCCATAATCACACAGTAGATCTTAACACGCCTGCGAATAAATCTTTTTAGGAGGATTCGAAATTTTTTAAAAAGCCTAATCCCGCCAATTATTAATAAAAATAATCCAACTATTTTCTCAATATCTATTACATTACTGTTCATAATTACAACAACGATACCAATGATAAGTAGTGGTAGCGTATATTGATAAATCTCTTTTTTTGACTTAATCAGTGAGTGTTTTCCAACAATTTGATATGAAGATATGGCCACAGATGAGGGTAGTAACATCCACAAGGATTGCTCAAAACCAAAACCAAGTAATAATAGTGTCGGGGTGCCAAAAAGGAGTAATCCGATTCCAAATATTGATTGCACAATACTAAAAATTATTATTACAATAGCTACTGTCATAAATTAGAGCTATCCTGAACAGTTAGTCCACTAAACATAAAATTATGTAAGTGGTTGTATCCAGAGTTAATAAAATTTTTCAAATTTTGATCTATAAGATCTAAAGACAATACGTGAGCAACAGTAATATAAAGTGGGTTCATACTATACTTTTGTTTTTTATGTTGTCCAGCCGCCATCAACTACTATATTTTGCCCTGTAACATATGCTGATAAATCACTAGCTAAATATGCAACCACTCCTTTAAAATCTTCCTCGGTAGCCATCCTTCCTAAAGGCGTCCTAGACTCATAGCGTTCAACAAACTTGTTAGGCTGATTACGCCATACTCCTCCTGGTGATATTGAATTTACTCGTATTTCTGGAGAGACTGTCGTGGCAAGCCAATTGGTTAATTGAATTAAACCGCCTTTGGAAGACGAATATCCGGCTGGATTGCCCATATCTGTCCCCTTATATAATGAATAATCTGGTGCATTCATTCCATAAATTGATGCGATATTAATAATAGATCCATTATTATTTTTCCTTAACAAAGGAGTAAAAGCTTGTGACAAATGGAAGGGTGCGGTTAGATTAACGCCTAAAGCCCTATTCCAAGTTTCTAGACTCTGTTTATCAAAATCTTCAACCCAGCCCTCAAGGTTTGACTCACCAACAAAGGCTGCATTATTAATAAGTATGTCTAGATTTTTATTACTTTTAATAGCTTTATCTATAAGGTAATTTCTTGAATCTTCATTCTCTAAATCACAATCTATGCACTCAATATTTACATCCCAATTATCAAATATTTTTTGCATAATTAAACCATAGTCGGAACTAGGACGATCAACTAATAACAAATCACCTCCAAGCTCGGCAATAGTAAGTGCTATCTCTTGACCAATACCACCCGTGGCACCGGTTATTAAAGCTCGCCTTCCTTTAAGATTCATTAAGTCTGAAATTTTCTTCATAAAAATATTATCTATTCAAAATTAAATATTCTGCAATTTTAAAATCTAGCATCGTATCTATATCTATTGCCCTTTCTGGAGGAACAACTACACTTTTCACCATTCCTTCAAATATCCCATCAAATTTTTTAACAAAATTAGTATTAACTACATAAGCTACAGTAGTCATATCATGAACTTTTGGTGCATCTTGTCGCCTTGTGATTTTATCATCAGTAGAAATTACAAGAGATGAGTACCCACCACTATTATTAACCACCATGTTAAAAAATGGACTACGATGAGCGCCAGTTACTGTAATTACAGAATCAACCTCACCTTTTTCAAATAAATCAATGCAATTATTAACATCTTCCACAGATCTGAGCGGTGCTGTTGCTGGGAGTACAACAAGGCTATATTTTTTTTTATTTTCACATCCCTCCAAATAGTCGACTGTATGCCTCCACACTAACCACTCCGGGCTGTCATCTAATGCTAATTCTTTAGGTCGCATAAATGGAACTTCAGCACCATATTCTAATGCTATCTTTGCAATTTCCTCTGACTCGGTTGACACAATAACACGGGAAATCCTATCTATTTGTTTTGCAATCTTAATTGACCATCCAATCAATGGAATTCCATTTAATAGCTTGATGTTCTTGCCTGGAAGGCCTTTAGACCCTCCTCTAGCGCAAATAAGTGCTATATACTTCATTTTTTATAAATAAACTATTGAGTCAATACTGCTAGATTTTTTAATTGCTTCTACAATGGTTACTACTTGCATACCATCATCCCCAGAAATACACGGAGGTTCATTAGACTCTATCGAGGAGAAGAAAGCTTTAATTTCTTCTGTATAAGTGTAATCCCTATATGGACTTGATGATAATATCGTCTCCCAGTCCTTACCACCTTTTGCAAAATACTCAACCTTTCCAGAGATGCCATTCCATAACAATGTGCCCTGTTCACCAATTACAAAACACTTACGTATCGTATCATGTCGAATAAAGTCCATATTTAATGATACAGTTAACTCCCTGCCATCATTGCTTTTAAATCCTAAAATAATATTGGCACTATCCTCAACATCTATATCTAAATCGCTTTGCTTAGAAACATGAGACTTTACCCATTTAATTGGGCCAAAAATCCACAAAATATAATCAATTTCATGGCTTAATTCAAGTAGAGCACCACCACCCATTTTTGTCTGCGATGATACACTTTTCCTGTAGTCCTTATCAATTCTCCAGCTGGGCAAATATTGACCAACCTCCGACCTAACCGAATAAATATTCCCAATTTTATTTGCTTGCAGTTGTTTCTTAAACTCTATCAATGATGGCAAAAATCTAAGATTATAGGCCGTCATAAGAACAACATTATTTTGATGGCAAATATTTATTAATGCTTGAACTCCCATAGAAGAATCTGAAATTGGTTTTTCAATTAATAAGTGTATACCTTTATTGGCTAATTGCTCTGCAACTTCTATGTGTTTTGTTGCCGGATTAGCAATAATAGCAGCCTGAGGATTTGTTTCAATTGCTTTATCAATTGATGTAACACATTTATATAAACCCAATGCATCAATATCATTCTTATCGCATTGTATATGTCTTAATACAACAATATTTATCTCTGGAAAAAGTTCTTTTATAATTCCGACATGTCTCCTTCCAATACTTCCAAGACCCACAACTAAAACTGTTTTGATAGGATGGCTCACTTCTAATTCTATTTGTTAAAAATAGTAACAATATCTTGATTTGCTTTTTTGTATTCTTCCATACGGCCAATATCTAACCAATACTCATGAATAGGAAATGCATTAACCCCGCCACTATCTAATTCCTTTTCTAAAAAATCCGTTATGTTTAAATAAGACTCGCCATCCACTTTATTAATTAGGTTTTTATTTAAAACATAAATACCTGCATTAACAAAAAACTTGTGAATTGGCTTTTCTTTAATTTCTCTTATACTACACCCATCTAAAGCCACTACCCCATAAGGCACTTGAAAGTCATATTCTCTAATGCACATTGTTGCATCAGCGTTATTATTATTATGAAAATCAAGTAAATTCCTAAAATCAACTTTAGTCAAAAGATCTCCATTCATTACTACGATTGGTAAATCTGGGAGATTATCTGGTAGAAGACCTAGGGATCCTGCCGTACCAAGTGGCACTTCCTCATGGATATAATGAATATTAACACCTTGACCTTGTTGATCTCCATTTTTAAAATAATCCCTAATTTGTTCAGATTTAAAATGAGTTGAGATATAAAAATTATGAAACCCATGATCAATAAATTGATCAATAATGGTTTCTAAAATAGGCCTATTGCCAACTTTTAACAATGGCTTAGGTGTGTTTTCTGTTAAAGGGTGCAACCTTACCCCAAATCCACCCGCCATGAGAAATACTGGGTTATCATATGATGGCTTTTCTGTCAAATGCTGCAAAGTCTCAAGACCACATATCACACCATCATCATCAACAATGGGTACGTGCAATATACTCAAATCTTTCATTAATGATAGAGCGTAATACTTTGAATCTGTTGTTCTTGCAGTAATAGGGTGTTTATTCATCACATCAGAAATTCTACCACTCATTGTTACTCCACTCATTATTGCACGACGAATATCGCCGTCCGTTAACGTGCCAAGCAATTTGTTGTCCTTATCAACTATAATTGCTATCCTTAAACCGCCATCATGTAAGACTTGAATAGCTTTACCTAAATTATCTGTCAATTTTATTAAAACTTCAGTCCAGCTTTTTATTTTTTCCATTGAGCTATATTTCCATTATTAAATATGATTCCCCTTCTAGCATCTGGAAGGCCATTACCTATAAAGTTAAATAAATTTGCAGTTGCAACAGCATCAATGTGATTAGTCATCAGACCTTTGATTAAATGTTTTTCATTTCCAGCACCCCCTGCAACAATCAAAGGCATTGAAATATTTTTACCAACTTTTTGCGCCGTTTCAAGATCATAGCCAAAACCTGTGCCATCATTTTCCATAGCATTTAAATACATCTCTCCAACACCTAAGCTATCTATATAATCCACATAATCATGCAATTTCATATCTATTTTCTGTGTACCGTTTTTTATAAACACATCATTTTTTTTATAATCAACAGAGGCGACTATACTTTGAGATCCGTATTTCTTAATAAGATCATCCACTAAACCTTTATTCTCATAAATAATAGTATTTAATATGATTTTATCCGCACCATTTTCAAACAGCACCTCAACATCGGCCATACATCGCACACCACCACCAGCACAAATTGGGATAAACACATTTTCCACTAATCTTGACAAAGCGTCAGCAAACCCAACAATACTTCTACTTTCTCTTGAAGCATCTAATATTACCAACTCATCTAATGAAAACGCTAAATCTTTAAATCCATAATTTTTTTCGAGCCAGCTAATATCGCCAACCTTTTGTAGGCGAAAGTTTCTACTTTGTGTAAAAAAACCATCGTTATATATAAGCGTAAAAATTAATCTCTTTCTTAGCATTAAAAATACTTAATAAAATTATTTAATAATTTCAAGCCATTCGTTTGACTAAGCTCTGGATGAAACTGGACTCCTGCTATATTTCCTACTTCATAACTTGAAATAAAATTTCCGTCATAATGACAAAAGGATTGGTTAATCTCAGCATTACTCTCCATTCTGTAACTATGCACAAAATAAAAATCACTTAAAGGGTTAATTCCGGTAAAGAGTTTTGAGTTTTTATTAGAACAAACTTGATTAAATCCTATATGAGGTATTTTTACACCGCTGTTAGTAAACTTTTTAATAACACCATCAACAAATCCTAACCCTTTATTGAAGCCTTCTTCTGTACTGCTTTTGCACATTAACTGCATGCCCAAACATATACCTAAGATTGGTTTTTCTTTAACAAGAACTTCCTCTGTTAAGCATTCATCAATATTTATCCTTCTTATGCTATCCATGGCCGAAGAGAATGAACCAACACCTGGCAATATTAATTTATCTGCGGTTTTTATTACTACAATGTCATTTGAAACAACAATATTATTTAAATTTATATGTTTTAAAGCACCTATAATTGACCTTATATTGCCCATTCCATAGTCAACTATCACAATTTTCATATATTAAAATCTATACCAATATCGAATTTTGGTTGCCACCTTCCGTCTACCTTGGAAAATAAATCTTTATTTGCATATTTATCTAAAACTGAGTCGAATTCATTTTGAGTCATTTGATAATAGTCCAAGTAAGTATCTATAAACTCATCAGGATATGAGTTGTCATACATTTTTACTAAATTTAATGCTTGGTCTCTTGTCATAGACCTCCTTCTAATTTCTATTCCAGCATCTTGTGTTGCTCTACCAAAGCCAAACTTTAAATACATTAGATATGTATGAAGCGAATATAATGCCTGATCATTTTGAGCAAAATTAGTAAACGTCCCAGAACCAGAATCTTCTTTCTCCTGTAGCCCACAATGTTCTTTTGCTACAACATAATTTCTATATGAATCCCAAGGTTCAAAATACGACCATGTAGCAGTATGCAATTCCTTATCTCCTATTTCTTTGTCTCCTGGAAAATTCCAAAAATATAGGTCACTAGACTTCATATTGCCTACTTTGCTCATTACCAAATCATACCCACCCTCAAACCATACTTTTTTTTGATAATCGATTGACAACAAGCTATTTCCCTTGGTTTCGGTTGAGCCTCCGTATTCAACCTCTCCATCCTCTCCATAGAATAATAAGGGGATATTAAAGTTTAGTGCAGTTCTAATTACCGCTGATTGAATTGCAATTAGCCATCCATAATAGGGAAACCCTTTTTCTACGAATCCTATCTTATTCAACTTTTGCATAATATTCACATCTGGATTAATATGTAAGTGGCTGTATCCAGAATTAATAAAATTTTTCAAATTCTGATCTCCAAGGTCTAAAGACAATGCGGGAGCAACAGTAATACAAAGTGGGTTCATACCATACTTATGTTTTAGAGTATAAGCAACATACGAGCCATCTTTTCCACCACTTACAGGCACAACGCAATCAAAATTTCCTGAGTTTGATCTATACTTGTCAAGCAGTTTTTTAAGTTCTTTTTTTCTTCCTTCCCAGTCGAATGTCTTTTTTTCTTCAGACCACTGACATGCATTACACCAGCATTTATTATCAAATTCGATTCTTGGTCTGGTCGACATATTTAAACAGTTCTTACACCAAAATACTTTTTTACTCATACATACCCACCTATATTTTTATGCAGTACAGCCACCATCAACCACTATATTTTGCCCTGTAACATATGCTGATAAATTACTAGCTAAATATGCAACCACCCCTTTAAAATCTTCCTCGGTAGCCATCCTTCCTAAAGGCGTCCTAGACTCATAGCGTTCAACAAACTTACTAGGTTGATTACGCCTAACATCGCCGTCCGTAACCGTTCCTAGTAATTTATTTTGCTCATCAATTACAAGTGCAATTCTATACCCGCCTTCATGAAGTACTTTGATAGATTTCTCTAGCGAAGCTTTAGGACTTAATAAGATTTTTTTCCAATCAAACATAAATGCTGTCTCTACTTCCAAATTGGGTTTTTCAATTCCCAAACTCCGTTAACTTTATGCCATAAATGTGGCGATCTAAATTTTTCAATTGCATCGTGATATTCTTGCATTGTAATATCCATGTAACTACAACAATCCTTAATATATTGCTCTGGAAACTCTCCATCAAACCTCTTAATTAAAGCAACTCCCTCCTCTCTTGTAATGTCACCATTCCTAATTTCCTGCGCAGAATCATAAGTAGCCCTACCAATACCGAACTTGATGGTTGTTGTGTGATAATGAAGCCAATCAATCTTGTCGTCTAAAGAGCTGTACTTGCTAAAGCTACCCTCTGTTCGATAATCATTTGGCATAAAATTACTATTTTCAACTGAGTAATAATACACATCCTGAGGATGCCATTTAATGTAATAGCCTAAGTAATGAACCTCAGTACCTGTTTTATCCACATCATATGGGCTTACTGGAAAATAAGCTTCAAGATCAGACAGTTTAAACCCAAAGTCATCAATAAGGTCTTTTGCCGGAATTCCACCTAATATTAAATCTTTTATACTTACCTCAGCACTATAGTATTTGGGATCTCTAATAGGTTTTTCATTTTCTGCAATTGCATTCCCGTACTCTGCCTCATTTTCACCAAAAACAACTAGAGGAATATCTAACAAAACTGATAACCTTGGTGCAAGATTTTTTTGACCCAAAATAAAAGGTTGGAAGGGGTGTCCCAGATTCAGAAAAGCATTTTTCGTTAAAAATCGATGAAGTTTTTTGTTCTGATTGTAAGTGTAATTAGCGAAGCCAGCATCTAGCCATGCATCAAAATTTCTTCTACCTATGTCTGTATATAATGCCGGTGGCCAGGTGATTAATATCGGATTCATGTTGTATTTATACTTAAGAATATGTGCCGCTTGAACGCTATCCTTACCACCACTACCTGGCACCACGACATCATATCGGCCATCATTACGTCGAAATCGATTACACAATTCTTCAAGCTCTGCATGTCTATCATCCCAATTGATAGACTTCTTCATTTCAGCATATCGACATGCATCACAGACTCCATCCTCACCAAAAGTCAAAGTCTTTTTCTTCTCTTTATCTGTCTGCTTAAACTCGATAGTTGAAGATGGCCTTTGATTATTCATGGTGCATTTTTTGCAAAACTTAACTTCAAGCGGAAGGCCATATTTTCCAGTTAACTTTTTCATTTAATACACTCTTTATAATTTAATAAAGTTTGACAATAACTTTATACCAGCCTCTCGACTTTTCTCTGGATGAAACTGAACCCCGTAAAGATTCCTCTTATGTATTGCGGAAACAAAACTATGACCCTTATATTTTGTTAACGCGGCAACATCTGTATAGTTGACCATTTCGTACGAGTGCATAAAATAAAATTCCTCATCCTCTATGCCGCTTAATAAGGCGTTAAAGGTTTTAATGCTAATCTTATTAAACCCCATGTGTGGTATTTTATCTTCGCATAAAATTGGCTTCACCTCTGCCTCTAATAAGCCCAAACCTTTGGTCTTTCCAAATTCAAATCCTAAGTCTGCCATTATTTGCATACCAAGGCATATGCCCAATATCGGCTTATCAAACTCTTGTATTGATTCAATAAAGTTATCACTTTCTAATTCTTGCATGGCATCTTTAAAACTACCTACACCAGGAATTACAAGTTTATCAACTAAGTTAAAATCTGATGGTTTATTAATAACCAATGTCTTGCCACCAGCCTTCTCAATAGCTTTCTTAACACTATGAATATTGCCAGCAATACCATAGTTTACAACTCCAATTACATCGCTCACTGTGACACCATCATATTATTTAGATATTCCTTAATCTCTAGAATGGTCGTTTGCTCATAATGCAATAAACTTGCTATTGCTACACCACTAGGATTTACCACTTCAATTAATGTTTTAATATCCTCTAAAGAGCCTGCACCACTAGACACAACGACGGGGATATTTACCAAATCCACAATTTCTGACGCCAACTCAATATCAAAACCTCTACGCCTACCATCCATATCTACAGATTGTAATAAAATCTCGCCCGCTCCTCGTTGCTCCACTTCACTCGCCCAATCTGATAAATCCTTTTGGCTTTGAATGCGACCACAGTCGGTATAACACTCCCAGTAATTTTTCCACCTTTTTGCCTCTATATTGACAACAACCGCTTGACTTCCAAATATTTTTGCAGCTTTGTCAATAATATCTGGATTCTCTTGAATAGCATGCGTATTAATAACTACTTTATCTGCCCCCATATGGAACATCTTGGAAAAATCATCAATACTTTTAACACCACCACCAGCAGCAAATGGAATAAATAATTTGTTTGCCACTTGCTCAATTTCATTAAATAGAATTTCACGTTGATATAAAGAAGATACTATATCAATATAAAACAATTCATCAGCCCCTTGATCGTAATATTTCTTCGCTAATTCTGCTGGGCTCCCCATCTTTCTAAGACCTTCAAAGTGAACTGGTTTAACCACATAGGGTGGCTTTACATCTAACTTTGCAATTATTCTAACTGTCATATAATTAGTTGCCTTAAAAACTAAGAGTATTATTAATAAATTCTTTATAAGTCATAAAAAATCTTTTTAAGAATTCCATTCAAATCAAAGTTTTTGATTATATCTACAACAATTTTACTTGCACCGCCATTTCCATAAGGATTTTTAGTGTTATCAACTATATTTTGAAAGTCTTCAGAATATGACTTATCAAATGCACTAAGGATACTCTCTTGCGTAGGCGAGCAACTTATAACGCTATCTGCCTTAATACGCCCTTTTTGTCTATCACCTATATCAATAGTTGCAATTTTAAAACTTGGCGCTTCAAGTAGTCCACTTGAACTATTACCAACAACAACATCCACAAACTGCAAGGCACTCAGATAATTAAGCGCCCCCATTGAAGTGAAAGCAATTGAATTATCATTAATAGCAACATAATCATCAATCATGCTATTTATAATCCTACCATTAGTATCGCTATTAGCCTTTGTAAAGATTATTTTTGTATTTTCTAATTTATTAATAGAATTTAACAATTCTTGAAATTGGACTTTAGCAGTAAAATTTTCAAGTGTCACCGGGTGAAAAGTTACCAAAATATTTTTCTTACCAAAAGTAAAATCAATGGTATTTTCAAAATCAGCTTTGGATAATAACTTCAACTTATTGATATTATCAATCCCTAAGCCACCAACATTAAACACCTTGTTTGGCTGCTCACCCATTTGGATTACTCTATTTTTATAATCTTCTGTAGCGGTAAAATGTAAGTGACTCATTTTAGTGATCGAATGTCTAATCGACTCGTCAAACGCCCCCTCTGTAGCCTCTCCACCATGCAGGTGTGCTATAGGAATCTTTGCAATCATTGCGGCACTTACCGCACTAAAAATCTCAAAACGGTCGCCAAGAACTACGCATAAATCTGGCTTCAAATCATTAAACGCATTGGCAAAGCCAATCATCCCCAGCCCCATGGATTTACTTATACCTACCTCACTATCAGATGAGAGCTCTATATCTATTTTTTTATCAATTACAAACCCATCACTCTCAATTTGTTGATAAGTATTACCAAATTCTGAAGATAAATGCATACCGGTGGCAATAATTTG
>MDSX01030652.1_pt1 | contig 15684 bp, 12 predicted proteins | sample 811141 | NCBI WGS metagenome assembly MDSX01 (sample SAMN05326642, study PRJNA326480) | marine metagenome | isolation source: seawater | place: Atlantic Ocean: South East | collected 2010 | reverse complement strand
TGGTCTGATTTGGGCAGATACCATGGATGGAGATTGGGAAAAGAATTGGCAAGACTCTCACAATGTAGTTGCCGCACCAAACCTCTCTACCAATGCAATGAAGATACATGCCTGGAATGCTAATTCATGGACTTCACGTCGAGAAACAGTATTCAAGAATCTAGGAAAGAAAGGTTGGAAGAAAGTCGATTGGACAAACCCACCACTTGCAAATCATTTGATTATGACCGGATTAATCACTACAGTAGGCGGAGTTCCTATCGACCTAGGAATGCCTGGGTGGATAAATTTCAAGGCCTGTGAAAAGGCCAAGTTATTCGAATTGTAATCAAAGTAAATTGTCGACCAATCCTTCGATGTCTTGTGTTTTGCCACAATATCTGCAGCGTAGTTCTAGAGGGTCTCGGTTGGTCAATACTAGTCTGTGCGGCAAAGGCTCACGCGGATTGATTGTGATACAGTTGGAGAATGTGCATCTTGCCACGTTAACCACTTCTTCAGTCAGGTTGATGTCTAATTTCTCTGCAACCGAGTATGCTCGAATGATAGCCACAGATGCCTCAGGAGCAACTAGCGCCAAACGATCCAACTCGTGCTGCGTTAATTCACGATCTTCAACTTTGATGATATCTTTTCCTCCCATCTTCTTTGATGGAACATTCATCACAAGAGACACAGGATTTGACATGTTTCCTCCTATACCTAGCATCTTTAGAACAGATAGAGCCTTGCCAGCTGGAACATGGTCAATTACAGTACCATTCTTGATTGCAGTGACTCTTCTCATGTTTGCTTCTTGACTCATAGAACCACCCCTGTTTCGTTAATGTCTTCAGGAACATCAACACCTAACAACCAACACATCAATGCCATTCTTGCAACAACACCATTGAATGCCTGCTCGAAATATCTAGCATGCCTTGTAGAATCTACAGAAGGATTGATTTCATCCACTCTAGGTAATGGATGCATGATAATCATCTCTGCCTTTGCTCCATCTAAATCACTAGACTGTAATTTGTAGGCGCCTGCAACCTTTGCGTATTCATCTTCATCTGGGAATCTTTCTTTCTGGATTCTTGTCATGTAAATTACATCGGCATTGTTGATTTGACCAAGCAGGTCATCGGTTTCTACTACTTCAGCACCATGCGCTTTCAGATCGGCAACTATTTCTTCAGGCATACGCAAGCTTTCAGGCGATGCAAAAGTCACGTTACATCCGAATCTTACTAAGGCGTGAGAAAGGGAATGAACAGTACGACCATACCTCAAATCTCCTGCAAGGATTACATTCAATCCTTCTAGGGTACCATGAGACTGCCTTATTGTAAACAGATCCAACATTGTTTGAGTTGGGTGATGGCCAGCGCCATCGCCACCGTTTAGAATTGGGACTTTGGCACTATCGCAAGCATATTGTGCGGCTCCTTGTCTAGGGTGCCTCATTGCGATTATGTCTGTGTAACCATCAACCATTTGAATAGTATCGAATAGAGTTTCACCTTTGACAACAGATGAGGTTTTTACATCTCCAAGATTAACAACATCTCCACCTAATCGCTTCATTGCAGTCTCAAAAGACATACGAGTTCTAGTTGAAGGCTCAAAGAAAAGATTGCCAAGTATCCTGCCTTGTAGCAGTGGCAAGTATACTTCTCCACGCGCTACAGGTAGCAGCCTTTCAGCATCGTCTAGAATAGAAATAATCTCTTCATTCGTCAGGTCATCCATGGTGATTAATCCGGGCATCTCACTCCCCCTTCCATCTGGGTTGTGCCAAACCCGACCATGAACATATGGGCGCGAAAATCCGCTTCCTTGATGAGGTATGAACTTCTGCTAAGTGACATGCGCAGGGTTCTGTTGCTCGTATTGTTGCTTTTGATGCCAGCAGTTTGGGCAGAAGAAACAGAGTCTTGGATAGTGGAAGTTGAAGACCCGCTAGGCAACCCAATCTCTGATTGTGAAATTGTGTTAAATGAGCCCTGGACAGGAAGTGTCATCGATAGCCCAAGCGGAGGCATGTATCAAGCAAGTGCCACATGCGATGGTTATGTGGTGATGTGGCACCCTCCGGTTCCTTCAACGCAGACAACTGTGGTATTGCAGGCACATCCAATTATTGAAGATCTCTTTACTGTAGAAGGCGCTCATACAATGCAGGTACTCGGTAGCGCCTGGGAAGAAACGATTAGTGATGGATTAGTTGATGCTCCAAATGGAATTCCAATCGTGTTGATTGGAGAAGGTGGTTCAGCAGTAAGATATGGAGAGTCATCGATTACTATTCCTAATGCAACCACGACATATGATCTACAGGGCAATTACAGTGAAGATGTGATTGTTAAGGCAATCCAAACTGGTTCCGGTAATGTGGTTGATTGGGATAACCAAAATCTGACAGTTGGCGAATTTGGAGGAGGTTGGAGCGCTCGCGTGTATCAGCAAGGGATGCCGATAGGACAATCCGTTTGGCCTCCAACTACTCAATGGATAGATGAGCAACTAAATGCGACATCAATCAGCGGTTTAGCTAGCATTGAATTTACTTCTAACCTCACGCCTAACGAGGCGATTACCGGTTCTTGGATGGCATCTCATTCTTTCAATAACGGGCTAGGATTGCCGTTTATCCCTGGTGTATCAGCAGGAATCGAAAGTCAGGTTGACCGATTTTTGGGAGGAGATGTTTCACAATTAGAAACTCTGCTTGAGGGTTTGAATTATGTTAACGGAAAAGAAGCACTGTGCTGTATAATTGATGATTCTGCAGTACAGTTCAGTAATCTGGTATTCGATGCGGAAATTGACTTCGCAAACGGTTATTGGGGTTGGAATGAATCTGCTAGCATTAATGCTGAGCGCTCTCATATCAGTTTGGTGAGGATGGAAATCCCATTTTACAATGATTTGAGGCAAACTACGCCGTTGAATATAGTTACAAATGGAGGGTGGCAGTACCTCTCTAGCCCCCTAGAAGAATGGATTGATGGCACCCCTGCAAACTTCACACTAACGAGGGATGAAACCTCCATTTCTGGTTTTTACATTATATCTCTGGGTCCAAATTCCGCACCAGTTCTTTCTATGGCTGAAGATTATGCTTTACCTTGGGACAATACGTCTTACGATTTTGATGTGATTATCGATGACGCGCCTTTGTCAATTCATGATTGTGCTTGGAACATTTCAGGTCTTACAGACAACATAGGGATCAACCTTACAGCCTTCGAACAAGACTCAAATTTGCCGGTTTCAGTAGTTTGCACAGATGAAGGTGGCTTGGCTGGAACATTCTCTACCACATTCATCCTAGATGGGGGCAGTCCATGGATTAACGCCAGTAATGATGTACAAGAGATTCCTCCCGGATTATTCAATTGGGATTTGATGGTTGGAGACGATCATGATGACAATCTACGAGTGTACTGGGCAAGCAATAAATCGGATGATTGGTGGTACACAGGTGATTTGCTACAAACTAGTTTTAGCGTTGACTCCAATCTAAATTCAATCAATGATAATATTAGCGAGAGACATAAAGCACGTAATCAAATCGAGTATTGGTTGTCAGCAGAAGTAAGCGATGATGTAGGGCACTCGACAAATGGGAATTGGACCATCAGATTGTTAGATAATTCTGGACCTGTTGTGATAGCAACAATAGAATCTTTGGAAGAGGATGGAGAGTGGAAAACCGTAACCTCAATTTCTCGCCCGGGAGATAAGTTGCGTCTCAATTTGACCCAGACTTTTGACGACCATTCTTCAATTGACAAAATTAATTTTTCAATTAGTAATTTGGACGAAGAATATTCAGAGTTAACATGGTCTGAAATTCAATATTGGGAGCTACCCGAACTCGGTGTTGGCTATCACGAAATCAATATCGCTGGAATTGATGAAGCCGGCAATTTGGCAGGTAGCACAATCGGTGTTGCAATTGCTCCACCCATTGCTAGGAATCTGGAAATCATTGAGATTAAAGCATCATCAACTGAAGTAGAACCGGGAGTGAACCAGTTCTGGGTCACTGTACAAAATAACGGTGCAAGCAGTACAGAATTCATATTGTGCAGCGATGATGTATGTGTAGATTCTATTGTTGGCCCTTCCAGTTATTCTCAAACAGCAACGGCTATTGTACCGATGAAAGTCGATTTAGACTGGTTTGAAACATTCTCAGTCGAACTGTCTTATTTGGACGATGCAAATCAAACAGTAGTGAAGCATTCTACCAGCGAATACAGTTCGGGTATCGGATTTGGAGCCCTAGAACTCGTAATCATCGTAGGATTAGGCATACTTGCAGTAATTTGGGCTAGGTCACGCAATGAACCGAGGTTCTGATATGTTCGATGGATGGTGGGTCAATTATGGACGGCTTTGTTGATTTGGATGAAGCGATTAAGGCCGAGACCACAAGCCGTATAGAGAAAGTCGAGAAATTGGCAGGAATATCTGCAATGGCAATGCTCGGCTCCGCTGTATGGCTAGCCTGGCCAGCTCTGGAGTCAGGGATGTCTGGTGATTCGATAACTTCAGATTTGAAGTATGCATTAATTATCATCGCTTGGGGAATTTTTGTTCAAGATCTTGGATTGATGGATAAGAAATCAAGATCAAGGATCGGAATTATTGCTACTATTGCATGGCTGCCACTAGCAATCGTGGCTATTTCTTATCTCGAAGGAAATATCTCCGAAATGTTAGGAATGGCTGTATTGATGCTCACCTCTATCGCCCTTTTCTTGACAAGTAGGAATATTCTCGAAGGAGATATTGCCGTAATGAAATTCCGTGCATTGATGAGTCTACTCGGGCTTGTACTTGCAGCATCATTACTTACGACCATCAATTTGGATGAAACTTCTTCATACATTCAGATCGGATTATGTGTAATCGGCCTAGCATTAGTGGTGGCAGATTGGTTCGGTAAAGATGACCAACGTGGATTGAGAAAAGAATTCAATTCTAGGCTAAATGCGATGGAAGAAAGGATTCTAGTTCTGAAGAGTAATGGCTCCGCAGTAGACCAGGCTGCAAGCCTAATTATGACTGCTAGAGAAGAAGGGCACAGGGAGCCCGAATGGGGTATGCGACTTCTAAACGAAGCAGATGAAGACATAGAGAGGTCTCTGTCATTAGCAGGAGATGTAGAAGAGATAAAGGCAGATTCTCTAAGGTCGGTTGAATCCGCAGAAGAAATCGCTCCAATCGTCAAACGCCCTCGTAAAGCATGGGATATGGGTCAGAGAGAAGTTGAATTGGGCAGTCTTCGAGAGGGAGAGGCATTGTTCAGACAAGCCAAGCAAAGAGCTGGCGAGATTATCGAATGGTGGCAGAAAGCGGAAGAAGCGATCACAGAAGCATCTTCGTTACTATCTTCTTCAAAGCACAAGCAAGAGGGACTACAAGAGATTTTAGCCGATGCTAGGAAGAAACTCAATGCAGAGAAACCCAAGAAAGCGTTTGAATTTGCTAGTGTCATTCCAGATCAGTTAGCAGCATCCGGTGATGCAATGGTCATTGCTGAAGAATCCGTAAAAGAAGCTGCAAGACAATTGAAATCAGCAGATGGAATCAACAAAGAATTGCTCGAGGAGAGGCTTGAGAATGCTGAAACGGAACTGGAGCAAGGGAATCATGCTCAAGCGAAAGGCCTCTCTGATGGAATCGTCAGAGAAATAAATGCTGAAAGAGAAGCAATGGATGATGTACGTAGGGCTCTAAGACAGAAAGTGCACCTGGTTTCTAGATGGTCTGACAGAGAAGATTCTGCGGATTGGGATTCACGATTATTGGAGATTGAGGAAAATGCGGATTCACTTGAATGGACACACGCAGCAGCGCTATTAGAACGCCTTACTAAGGATCTGGACGTAGAAGGTAAGGCGAGTGAAGAAGCCAATGAATTATTGGAATACGTTGTTGGAGAATGGAATATTCTTAGGAATCAGTGTGATGCAAGCGGCATCAAGGTTGATGATGATGACCGAAGGTCAGTAGAAGAAGCAATTTCTTTAGCGACTGATGCGCATAAGGCTGGACGAGTAGACGAGGCACTAGAGTCGCTCGGTTTAGCAGATGGCTTCATGGAAAGGCTAAGGCGCAGGGTTTGATTACGCCATCTGATCTTTCATTTCGCATGCTTTGCATATTCTTCCACTACACATTTGTCCACATTCTGGACAACTGATCGGACTGATAGTATTGAATTTCCCGCCTGCTGAAGCATGAAGCCTCTTCAGGTCGTCTGCCATTCGCAACAAACCGTGACGTGTTCCAGGAACATCTGATTCCATCATTGCGATGGTTTCTCGATGTCTGAATCTAAGTGCACCATCGCCGTGAGGACATTCTTCGTGATGTATGGGCAATTTTTTGTGAAGTGCATAAAGGTGGATTTCTTGTTCCGGAATCCAACGAAGTGGCACGATTCTTGGTACCATTCCTTCTAGTGGAGTGCTGGTGTGAGGTGCTAATCTCAGAGTTCTTTCTAAGTCGCCGTTTTGCATATTCATCATTATTGTTTGAGCCATATCGTCTAAGTTATGGCCGAGTGCTATAACGTCTGCATTTACTCTATTCGCAAGATGATTTATTCCTTGGCGCCTGAATACTCCGCAATATGAACAAGGTGCCTTTCTTTCCTCGAGTTCAACAATCTTGTCAACTACTTGATCCATTTCTTTGAATCCTAATTCGGGATAAGAGACGGTTTCAAATCTGATTCCCAGTTCTTCACACAATTCTCTTGCACATTCCAAGGACGGTGGCCTGTATCCTTCAATTCCTTCATCCACGCATCCTCCTACGATTGTTACATCTCTGCGCTTACCTAAATTTTCATGGATCCTTTCCAGCAGAACTGCCGAATCCTTTCCTCCGGATATCGCAACAAGGATTGTAGTATGTTCTCCCTTTGGTAAGTACAATTGTTCTCTGAGAGCTTTGGATGCTTTCTTTCTGACACTCTCGGCAAGGTGTGCTCCACACATCATCCTACCCGAGTACACCTGATGATGAATAGCCGGATTGCGACACTTGTCACAACTCGGGACATCAAAAAGGCCGGTCATGGCAATTCGACGAGGTTCTAGGCTTGATGTCAACGGTTGAATTTTTTAATTTAAAAATCAAATTTTCAATTGGAATTCACGAATTTAATTTTCCGGCCAATAAAAAACCAGTTGGCAAAATCAAACAACTCCACAAACCGCCCTACGGGCGTTTTGAAAAGCCAAACTTCTTGAAGCCGTTTTCAACCTGCACCCATTTGAGCGCGCATGATGCAACGCATTTTGGCCGGACTTTCAGCCCTACCAGGGGCAGACCAAGCTTACATCGTTTCTCGACGAGATGGTTTGGTTGCTGCAGTGGGTAAGAAGGGTCGTGCACCAATGGTAGAACATGCCACCCAACTGCTCCAAGCCATGGACAGACTCGAACAAACAGTTAGTGTCGGAAGAGGCTTGGAAGTTTGGTCTGAAGGAGAGGGGCTGTATCTCTTGACTCGTTTGAGTGAAGATGCAAGTCTAGTGATTTCAGGAAAGAAGGGTGGCAGGATTGCCAGATGGCGGCACGCAGTCGAATGTGATGTTGATATGCTGAACTCAGTGATGAGGTGATGGACATGTTCGATCTGCCATATGGAATGCCAGTTGATGATGAAATCGATGTTAGTGATGGTGTAATTTTACCATTCGAAAACGGTTCGATTACGACTTATTTGGGACGAAGGTCCACAGCTAGCGGCCACCGCATAGTCCGTGCTGGCAGAGTTGTTGGATGGATTGCAGAGCCTGCTAAGGGCAAGGTTTTGCTGTGCGGTAAAGCGGCTAAAGACCGTCTGGAAACCCTAGAAATGGACCAGCATCGATTAATCGCTAGGGCATGGACACAGTCTGCTCTGGGGTCAGTAGCCGAAATTGTACCAGAGGCATTCGAGCACAGTGCAGACATGAGAGGCCTTATTGGCTCAGGAGATTCATTAGAGCGTTTGTTGTCCAGAGATCTCTCTGCAGTCTTAGCAAATCTCTCTCAACGACCAGAGGTTCGTGGAGGAATAGCAGTAGACTCAGGAATGCTAATCGATGATGCTGGCGATTTACCATCCAGTGCTGACAAACTAGCAGCACAAGTTGGAGAAACATTGGCTGGAAGAAAAGCGATGGCTAGCGATTTAGGGCTAGAGGGAGCAGGCCATTGGACCTTGCATACCGGCGATGGCTCCCTTCTATTGGCGGAAGCGGGCGATGTTGCACTTGCAATTTGGACCGAAGCTGATGTTGACCATGGGCGATTGATTAGCCAAATCGCAGCTCTAATGGACGGACAGATAGATGCAATGGGGTCACACGGTGAAGCCCTGACCGATGGGCATGTAGTCAGAGAAGGCCGTGGTGGAACGGATGCGGTTCTCTCTATGCTGACCAGTGCTGTCGAGGAAGGATTGACCGGGCATCTTGCCGCAGGAAAGTCATCGAAGGCGATACGTGTTGCTTTAGTCAAGGGCGTTCCTGTCGCTATGCAAGCGCCAGGGAAAACCAAGGTTGCAGAAGCAGTAAATTCTCTCTGTGAGTCTCGAAGGGTATTGGCATTACACAGGCTCCCAGTAGGTACAATTCTAGGCCCCGAATCAGGCAATGTTATCGATTTCAATCTTGCACAATTCTGTGATGAATTAGCAACAACACGTACACGTTCTGAATCACGTCAAACATTGTTGAAGCAGTTGCTACAACAACTGTATGGTTTCGAAACCGGTCTGCAGAAATTACGGAAAGAGCGAACTAGATTCGAATTCGCAATAACAGTTTCAACTCCTTCTGAAGGATTAGCAACTATCGATACCTCTTCAGGAATCGATGACGGATTGAGAAGGAAACTTGAGAGGTCAGAGTTGAAACTATCAGAAGCAAATCAAGAAATTGCTTCTTTGAGAGTTACGCTCGAATCGGCACAAAAATCTGAGAGTGCTGCCAAGGTAAATGCAAATGAAGCCAATCGTCAAGCCTCTGATGTACAAGAGAAAATCGCATCATACAACCGTACAATCGACCAATTACAACTTGATTTATCCGCTGCGCAAGCCACTGCTGAAAATTCTGAGGCGAGAAGCGATAGACTATCGAAGAGGGTTAACGAACTCGAGCATCAACTAAGCGAGAGAGCAGTTGAATTAGCAAGAATTCTTGGTGATAACAAAGCGAGTTCTGAATTATCGACTAAGATTGAGGAAATGGCTACAAAAGAAGCAGCATTATCCAGCGATATCGATTCGCATTCTTCAACACTAGCGAGTATTCGCTCTCGTATAGAGGACGACCAGCGTCGTCAGAGAATGATCGAAGAACAAGTTGAAGCAACTCGAGATAGGCACCGCCGTGCTCAAGGTGAGTTAACTGAATTAGAAGCAAAAATCAGCGATGCTCAATTGAGTCTAAGACAAATTCAAGCAGAGTCTAAGGTTGCAAGTGAAAGAACCCAAGACGACAGAACACGCCTCACTGAACAAGAGAATCGTGCATCCATGATTCAATCCGAAATGCGGGAATTAATGGATGAGCGCCGCCAGGTTCTCAAAGAGTTGGGAGATTTAGGTGCCAGAAGAGGCCAAGCAGAAGCAGAATTGTCCAACTTATTGGACCAGGCTGAAGCATTAGCAATCGCCCATGAAGAGGCTCTATCTGATATCAAGGAAGCAGAGCTATTGCGCGCTAAATTATCAGAGGAGCCATTAGCACAAGCATTGCTTGAGGACGGGGCTCAATTCGATGGACTAGGTCCGGTATTGGATAGATTAGAGCATGCCAGAACGCTTGGTTACTCAGTATCTCTACTCGACCGTGCTGTAGAACGTGCTCTGCAAGTTATTCAAGGATGTGTAGATCATGTCGCTACAACTCCTAGACACCTACTCTCCAATGAAGTGATGTCTCTTCTAGAGAGACAGGTTCCTCAGACTGCAGGAGCAGTTAGGGGGTTAGCAAGATGGTCTGTGCAACAGAGACTTGAACACCAATTAGGTGAAACCGTTACCAGTCTGGTTCTAGACCTTGAGAATCTACTCGAAGATTATGACCGTTCAGTTACCATGCTTAGAAGAATCAGGAATGTTCTCGAGCAATTAGAGAAACTAGGTGCTCCTTCTGAACAGGTTCAGGCGTTGATGAGTAACACTCGCAGACCTGAATCATTGCCAGTACTTGCACGAGAAACACGAGCATTGATCCAGAAGGCACTGGATGACATTCATCTTGAGGCTGATATGAGAGATGCAGGATCTGCGGTTAAGCTCGAGGCCACTACCAGTGCTCTCGAAGAACTCTTGACACAACTTGATGCTAGTGGCTTTGTCAAAGGCGAGGTTCGTGGTGCGTTGTGGGATTTCAAGCGAGATGGCATTCTTCCATTTGAGAGAGATTCTGTTCCAGCAGGCGAAAGAGCACCTGTAAATGAGGTGGTTTTAGAGCAAATGAAGGGCGAATTAATTGATGAAGAAGTCGCAGTTTCAGTAGAAGTCAGTGATATCACCGAAGAATGGCAGGAGTTGTCTACTCCAAATGAAGAAGAAACTACAGAATCAGCCGAAGAGGTGGTAGCAGCGTCTCACGAAGACGAAAGAGCAACCTTGGAAGAAGAATTAGCTCGATTAGATGCGAGATGGGCTCGAAGAACTGACCCCGTAGAATCTGGAGTAGTTACTGACTCGACTTTAGACGAACTCGAGGATTCTCTTGATGGAATCGATCTCTGAGGCGATTAGATGAGTTCGTCTTACTATCCGTTATGGATTGAAAAGATTCTTTTTTTGGGATTGATTGCTCTTGGAGTGTATGCAGGCATAGCTCTGCAAGACCACTTAGACGGTGCAAGTCTGATACTATCTTGGGTATGTGGCTTACCTCTGATAGTACTGGTATTGACCGAAGGAACTGGAAGAATCCTCCAAGCTATTCTTTCGAAGTAATCACTCTCTTGGAGTGAAAGAGGACTCGATTAAGCCCCAAACTCTCTGCCATGGCACCACGAATCGTAGTAATGCCATTATTCCAAGGAATAAGAGAGCAGAGATAACCAATCCATAAGTCAATGTCAACTCGATTGATTCACCAACCTGTGAAGCCCATTGAGAACCAGTAATTCCGCCGACCCAGTCTAGAAGTACAGAGTGGAATCCTAAAGCGATGGTAGTTGCAACTACTGTTAGCGAAAGGAAAACCGCAGTGTGTCGGATGTGTCCATTCAGTAGGTTGTCCATTTGGGCCACATACTCAGGGTCTCTCTTACAAGACTCTGGTAATCGGTAAGCATATTCCAATTGGCGAATAACTCCGAATGCAGACTCTTGGAAGACCATCATCAGACAAGCGATTAGGATTAGAGAGAACTGTTCGGCTGTTACCAAACCGAACACAGTAGGATCAGATACAATGATTTCTAGTGTTGTTAGTTGGGAGCCATAACTACCTAACTGGGACCTTATCAGTGGGAATGTTAGGATTGCATGAACTCCAAGGAACAGTAATGTGAATCCAATAGACCAAGCAACTCCTCTTCTAGATAGCCCCCAAATTCCCTTGGTTCCAGTAATAATTGGTAGCAGATAGAATGTCAGAATAATTAGTGAAAGCATCATCAATAATGGCCACTCAAGCAGCCTTAGAACATCGTCACCAGGTGCACTCCATCCATCGCCGATGAGTTGCCAAGCGTATCCGAAAGTGAATCTTCCAGCAAGTAAAATGATCATTGTAATGATGAAGCCGAGTTTGACTCTCTGTTGGAACTTAGGGGTTTGGAAGGCCAAGACAGCCATTGCTCCTCCAAGTCCTAAACCTAGGCCCATTGGGACATAGAATCTAGCTAAACCATTGCTCCCACTACCGGTCAACCAATCTGCTAATGGCAATTCTGTGCCTAATGCAGATTCTAGAGTATCAAATAACTGAGTGTGGTCAATACTACCAACAACGTATGTTGATACAACTTCAAGATACATCCAAACAAGCGCAAGTGTCGCTAATACCTGTAGAGTTACAATTTGCCATTGCATTCTCAATTGGCGTAGGTGCAGAGACCTTGCGCCTTCTCCTTGAGGTGTAACTTCGCCTGCCATGATATCACCTCAGTATCCTCTCACCTGCAATAGAGCCTGTGACAGGTCCATGTCCGGCATCCAATCAATCACTTGGCTACCGAATCCAGCCAATGATGTTAGTCTGTTCTGTCTTTCGAGTTTGAGAACCTCATATGACATCCTAGGAATGCGGCTAACTAGTCGCTCGAAATCAATTGATGATGGCGAAAGAACAGTCACTTCGTGACCTCTTCCTACCAGGTCTCTAATTGCAGATGGCACAGTTCCATCACCTTCGCATGATGATATCACGAAGACTGGGCTTCCACGGCTGAATCGTGCTGCAAGACTGTTTGTCACTGCTTGTAGAGGCATTGTTCCTCGAGGAGCAACACCGGCTAATGAAGAGAGGATTTTGAAGTACTGCTTGTCACCAGTATCTGGAGGTAAGAAGGACAACTTTTCGTCATAAATTGTCAGCGATACCGAATCACGCCGTTTGATGAAGAATGATGCTAGGCTAGCAGCTGCAACAGTTCCCATCTCAAGCGGATTCTTCAGAACAGTTCCTATTCTTGCAATATCTCTGCTATCTAAGATGATGTACAAATCGGTTACAGCGTCTCTACATTTTTCGTTGATCATCAAATCTCCAGTTCGTGCGAACGCCTTCCAATTGATGTTCTTGAACGGGTCGCCTGGAACATATTCTCGCAATGAGTAGAACTCAGTTCCCGGTCCAGGTGTTCTTAACGTAGTTGCACCAGTGTACATCTTAGCGGTTCTTGAGCGAATGAATGCTTCTTCAACATCTCTGATTTGAGGGAAGATGATGATGTCAGAATGGTGGTCGACATACATCTCGTCTACAGAGAGATTGAATGTGTTGCGATACCGTAGAGATACCGGACCAATCGAGTAATGGCCTCGTAGGGGGCAGCGTAGTACGTAGCGAATTCTTGCGCTCTCGCCAGGTTTTAGATTGAGTCTCATTTGATTGAGTCCACTTCTCAATTTCATTTCGTGTGGAACGTTGTCATAGACTTCCAACTGCTGTGTTTTACGCCTACTTCGATTGGTGACTAGTAGTTCAACATACAAATCATCGCCTTTGTACAAGTTGTCTGCAGAGAGTGTTCTCTGAACTTCTACATCACCATGCCCACTCACCCAGGAATTAACCACAATGAATGCGATGAATGTTACACCAAGAATCATCATTTGGTGATTGGAAATCATCATTCCAATTAGAATCAGTGCGATTCCACCGGTGAATGTGAATGCTGCTTTACGTGTCCACATCTAATTCACCTCACGTCCTTCCCCAGACCTTAATTCGCTTGACGATAGCTACGGTCTGTTCTAATGAATAGTTTCTATTTTCAAATACGAACTTAACCAATACCGGGTCATTGATCATACTCTGTAATTCTCTGGCAGGTAGTGAGTCAAATTCTTCTCTAGTCAATCCATTTTGATTCCTGACCTTTGAAAGGAATACTTGTTTGATTTTATTCGATTTAGCGTAGTAAGTGTATCGATTGGCATCTCCGAATCCATAGTAGATGATGCTGAATACGTGTCTCCATGGTTCTGGGTCTTTCTTCTTCAGTAGAACCCCTTCAAATGCAATGAATAGGATAAGGAATAGTAGTAGCATGGCCAATCCTTCACCGGTGAAGTAGACTAGTAAGAAGTAAACCGTGTTGTAAGATTCAGAAGCGATACTTGGTTGGATGTGTCTGCTTTCGTCAAAAATTACCATAGCATTTGGAGCAGGTTCTGGGACATCATCGGAAACTCCAGGTTCGTCAGTATCGACTAGTGAGTCGGCAATATAATCCAAAGCCCATTTTCGGTTATCATTTCTAGGAATCGGCTTGTCTGCTTTGCCGTAATCTCCATTGTTGTAACCTTCGTAATCGTACAGAGCGTTTGTTAGTGCAGAACCGTCAGCGATGAAGGTAATTCGTCCGCCTTGGACGAAATTACAATCCTGCGAGATACATACCTCGATTGAAAGATTGAACTGACCCCATAGGTCTGGAGTCTCCGAGTTTTGTTCTGAGCCAACCCAGATTTCACCGTCGCCGTTGACGTCGATAGTTGCTTCAGCAGAGGTTAGGGCTCTAACCTCAGTTGCACCCATGCCGGTCTTTGCGTTAGGAATGATGTCTATTCCTGTAATGTTGTTCAGCAAAACTTGGTAAGACGCGTTGTACTGAATTTGTCCATCTTTCCAATGCTGTTCACAGACTCCAGAATCTGATTTTGGCATGAATCTACCATCGTACAACTTGCAGATATGCGCACCGTTGTCTTGGATTGACCATCTGCTGTGGTTTTCCACTGTAGTGGGGTCAAGCGAAGTTCCATCCATTCCACATGGAGATTCTTGGATACACATCCATACGAAGTTGTAATCCAGTTCTGTGACATATACTGTGTCATACAGTTGAACACCTTTGAAGCGAACACCGAAAGCTTCTGCGATAGATGATGAATAACCGAAGTCATCCATTACAAGGACATCTCCTCCAGCGAAAACGAATTCTTTGATCGCCTCTACTTCAGCAGGAGTGTAACCATCTTCGGCGGCGAAGGTAAGGAAGCCGTCAGAAGAGAACTGTGGTAGTGAAAGAGTATCTCTCTCAACTCCTGCAATGATGAATGTTGTATTTGCAGGGTCTTCGATGTCAGCCAATAATAGAGGTGAGGAAACCAATGATTTTGTTTCAATCCCCATATCTTTGACATCTTGTCGGAACGCAGACATATCATTCCAATCATCTCCATATGCAGATTGGCCTTCATTGTTACCGATATTAATGACTTGTGAAACTACGGTAGATAGTAACATTACGAGGACAAACCAGAACGCAATTTGAAGAACGAGTCTTCTTTTGTTAAAGCGCGGTTTTTGGTCCAAACTATCACCTCTAGTACAAGATACAGACAACCGACTCTAACATTGGGTTTAGAAGGTTGTGTACTGATGATAATTTTCTGCTCACCGTCTTAACACGATACGTGCCCCGATTTGAGAGATTTCTTGTGCTGGAACTTGACAAAAACCATCTTCGCTGGGCCATGGTAATTTTGTAACGTCAATTTCAGAAATAACCTCAACTAAAATCTCGGTAATTTCACCACTTCTAGGGTCGATTACAATATCAGCAAGGTGCCCGAATAGATCACCATTATTGTCAACAACAGAGCGTTTGAGAAATTCTCCGCTGAAACTTGACATGTTTTGTCTCCGCTCCTTCAGTACTTGCAGTTTGTTTTGTCACTTCAATCATACGGCGACCGGCTAATCACATCGATTCCATTCCGAAACCAGTATCTCTGGTCCGCTTAATGTTGGATAGTCCAGATGTTAATCTCTCTTCCATCTTTGAATAATATTCTAGCATTTCTGGAGTGACAGTTGGGCGGACTCTTGAAATTGCATCTTCAAAGTGCCCTTTGTTTACCTTTTTCTTTCCAGCTCGCATTGCAATTAATGCTGCTTCTCGGCAAACAGCTTCAATGTCTGCTCCAGTAAATCCTTCCATTCCACCAAGGACATCTTTCATTGAGAATGATGATAGTGG
>MDSX01004357.1_pt1 | contig 15701 bp, 20 predicted proteins | sample 811141 | NCBI WGS metagenome assembly MDSX01 (sample SAMN05326642, study PRJNA326480) | marine metagenome | isolation source: seawater | place: Atlantic Ocean: South East | collected 2010 | reverse complement strand
TAAATGTGTTGTCTCCAGTAGATAATTCGGCTTCATTTACATACTCACTTAGAGTTTCTAAAACCATATCGTGTAATTCAGTCTTTTTCATTGTTGTCATTTGTTATAAATATTAAATAAAATAATCTTCCAAGTCAATTTTCGGATTCCATCCTAACATATCTTTAGCTAAAGTATCAGTATTGAGAGTATTTCGTGCTTCACCTGGCTTAGATGGTTTATATACAGGAGTAATGTTTAACATTTCAGCTATTTCATTTACTGAATGGTTTCTACCCCTGCCTAATTCAAAATTATTATTATATGCCTGTTGTTTTTGTATTCTAATTAAGGCATCTACTATGTCATCAACATGAGTAAAATCTCTTCGTTGGTTACCATCACCATAAATTTCACAATCGATTCCTTTTTCTATATTGTTTAACCATCTACCAATTAGTGTAGTATATCCCCCTTCGGTTAGTTGATGGGGACCATAAACATTATAGAAACGAACAATAGAGGCTTTTAAGTTATAATGTTCTTGGTATAGTTTGACTATTTCTTCACCTACATCTTTACTAAATGTGTATGGGTTTTTAAATTTACCTGAATGGTGTGATGATGAACCGGCATATATTAGGGGCACATTATTTTTAGCACAATAATCTACTATTTCTAAAGTTCCGTTAGCATTAGTTGTAAAATATTTTTTAGGTTGCTCAAATGAGGGTTGAATTCGAGCAATAGCAGCCATATGAAATATTACATCAGGATGTTCATTATATACCCACTTATAATCATAAACATTTCTGATATCAAAATTTTCATATCTAACCCCTTCAATATGGTTTTCTTTCTTACCTGTTGAGTAATTATCTATTGAGGTTACTTTATGGCCTAACTCTATTAATTTTTTACATAGATTAGTACCTACAAAACCTGCTCCACCCGTTACTATTATTCGCATTTGATTAAGTTATTTTGATACTCATTAAGGGTATTAATCTTTATATTTAAATTACCTAATTTGGATTCTCCTATTTCACCACTATCTTTAATAATATCATTTAATTTTTGAATTACTTGGAAATCCTGTTGATTAAACGTGTTCCCATCAACACTGATTATAATATCTTCCCCATCGTTAGCCCAAGGTTCTAATGCTTCTTCTAATTGTGGGTTTGGGTTTATAATATTAATTGTTTTTTTATAAACGGGAGAAATAATGGGTTTCATGAATTGATCATGTTGAACTACAGTACCCCACTTTTTAATAAATTTTTTCATATTAGTAGTTGTAGTTTGCAACCACTCATTTGAATTTATTCCAGCTGCCCCACCAGCATGTTTATTAAATCTACTTCCTCGGGAAGTAAAATGGTATACTAATCCTTCCCATGTCTGTATGATATCATACCCATTTAACACAAACCTATTAAATAAATCGCTATCCTCTTTTGATTGTGGGGCAAATAATTCATCATGTCCACCAATAGCAAGGAAATCACTTTTATACATACACCATGGAGCAAATATACCTTCTGTAGTTGTTACCCCATGTTTTGGGCTGTATTTGTTAGTGACCCAGTTATTAAATTTATTTATATCAAAGTCTTCTACTTCGATTCCAAAATCAACTAACATTTTTTCAGGACCATCTGGGTGTAAAGGTGGTTCAACTCTAGTAGCGCTTATTACTTTACCTTTTTCAAGATGTTTAAGTATATGTTTATCTAAGTCAGGAGCAGCAACCATATCAGCATGAAAAGCAAATATAATCTCAGTTCTAGCCATTTCGATACCCTTATCAAACATACCAACTATACCAATACGTTCAGGTCCTGGATTATGGTATACTATTAAATCATCATCACCCAAACTATCAATCCATTCTTGGGTGCCATCTGTGCTAGCATCATTTAATACTAATATTTCATGTTGTGTTTCTAAATTTCTTATTGATTGATAAGCTAACTGTAAAAATTCTAAATTATTTCTACTTGGTATTACGAATGTTATTTTATTTTTTCCCATTTTTCTAAAAATTTATCTTCTTTATATAATTCGTTATACATCATTTTACTCATTGTTACATTCATTTCATAAAAATTTTTATCTGATTGTAATTTATTTGCTAATTTTCTAGCTGATATTATATCTCCTCTTTCTACACTTAAATCAGGAAATAAGTCTTTTTGTGTATTAACATCATTATAACCTATACAAGGTATTCCTAAATAAGCACAATTTAAAGGAAATTGACCAGCCGATGCTGGATAACATTGAACTGCATATTTATGTTTTGATAATTCGAACATAAAATCTTTCCAAATAATCCATGGTAAATAATTAATGCCATTTGTTTCTTCCCCTTGTTTGAATTTTCCTGTTTTATAACCTGTCATAGGGATATTAAAAGAACTTCCAATAACCCAAGCATCAAAACCTCTATAAGTTGCTGTCCAATTTCCTGCTACAAATACTTTATTTTCTTTTTTATTAGAAACTACAATTTCATCTTCAATCATTAAAGTAGGAAATACATCTGCGGGTTTATTAGAAATACCTCTAAAATAAGGTACATCTACATCATTATGGCATAATATTTTGTCTGCTTCAGTAAGTTGATTATAAAACCATGCCATAGAAGCAAAAGATTCATCTTGCCAATCCCATTGTATACTTTCTTGCATCACAAATACTTTATTACAATATTTTCTAATATTTTCAATTAATGGAAAATCTAATGATGCTAATTTTTCTCTATTTTTTTCTTTAGGAATAATAACTATACCAATGTCATATTTTTGTTTTAAAGAGGGTAAATTAAATACACAATGATGTATTGCCCCTAAAGCACAAATCCATGCTTGATCTGTTCTCATATTAGGATTATTTCTGGGTACTTTACCCTCGTATCCTCCTTCTGTAAAAAATGCTATATTCATATATTTTGTATTATTGAGTAATTATTGGGTATTTTAGGTTCAAAGTAGGATATTTTACATGTAAATAAATTATTATCTAAATATGTTTTTCCTCCTAAACCACTTATATATTCTGTTGCTCCTACTTCGTTACATATGTCTACTAATCTTTGGGTGCTTTTTGTTTTTATAGATAAATCACTACTTAATATCATAGGTTTATTTATATTTAACTTTTCTCTAACCCATATAATTGATTCCATATTAATATCAATTAATTTATTATATGAGTAAATATTTGAAGTATCTATATTAAAATTTTGTTGTAATTTTTTTATTGTTTTTTTCTTCCAAGGACCTTCTACTACATTAACTTCATTTATTAATTTTTTAGTAGCTTCTTTTTCAACTTGTACACTAAAAAATTCTTCAACTCCATTTTTATTTAAAAATTTATTTCTATTCTGCCAGTTATTTTTTTTATATTGTACATCGTCAAGTATAACAAATAAATCTGCGTGTTTCATTTTTTCAAAGAAACCTAAATAAGGAAAATGTTCTGGTTGATGTATAGCTACTTTCATTCTAATATTAATAAAAAATCAAATTTTGTTTTATGAATTAGTTGTACATTTTCTGTTACTGATAGAGCTATTTCTAATGTAGATGATGGTGAAAAATATTCTATATTTTTACTTCTGATAGTAGCCCATGTACTTGGAAAATTAACTATTACTTTAGAAGCATGATTTTTCATATTTAATAAAAACTGTTTTAATTTTATAGGGTGATCAGCTGGTCCTCCTTGATTTCCTGCTACACCTGAAGATATGGCTAAATCAAATGTTTTATTAGATTTAAAGGTTAAACAATCATCAACATAAAAAGAATGTTTGTGTTTACTTTTTGCTATATTAATTAAGTTTGAATTTATATCTATACCTAAATAAGAATTACAAGTAAAACCAAAATCAAAAAAAGACCCCCACCCACATCCAAATTCTATTATATCTTTATTTTTAAAAGATTCTATATCATTAATGATTTTATATCTATATTTAGCAGACTTACCTTCTAAATCAGACCAAGTTAAAGATCTAAAATCATTTTCTCCATATTTTTTAAGAGAATCATTATACCATTTTATCATTTTTTCTTTACTCATACTAATCAAATATTGAAATCCAATCTATTTTATTACTATACGAATCAACTATGGGACATCCAAATTTTCCATAAATTTCATGTAAAGGGGTGTACGGTCTCCTTTTGGGAGAATCTGTAAAATACATACCCCTTAACCAACTATTTGGTATATCTTTGCCTATTAAATTCACATCTGCATTTATTAATTCTTCTGCTTTGTGTCTTCTATTTTTGTATTTAGTTTTAATATCCCAATCAAACTTACGTGGTTCTAAGGGTAAAACATCGTCTGAAAATATATAACCTTTTCCTTTACTATCTAACCATTTACTTTTATTAGTAGAACTAACTACTATATCGGCATGTTTGCCTAAGTTAGGTAACCCATGACATTGACTCAAATCTTCTATAATTTTAAGATCTAAATTTTTAAATAGGTGGGTTGGGGATTGAATCCCAAACATATGGGGAATTATAATAGTGTCAGCTATATTAGAATATTTAGTAACTTGTTCAAAGTCTATTTGTAAATGTTTATTACAGTCTACTATAATAGGATTACAATTAATATTTAAAACAGCTGTTAAAACATCTTCACACGTATATGTAGGGATTATTACATTTTTTGAACCACAATATTTTAGAGCTATTTCTAGTGCTTCAGTTCCGTTTTTAGTACCATATGTGTATTTTTTATACATCTATTAATTTTAAAACATTAAAAGCTTCTGCGTACTCTAAACCACATTGATTACCCCTAAATTTAGCTAAGGTTTTTACATTATCTAACATATCAAACCCATGGGATTTAAATTTAGTGATTTGGCTTTTATGGGCATTACATCCCTTTAATTTAAAATTAATATTATTAGTAATATCTACATAATAATTAGCTACAGGGTAAGTAGCAGTTATACGTGGTAAAGGAACCTGTTCATAACATAATACATTTTTAACTAAACGTGAAGCTGCCATAGTAGCACTTAAAGTATTAAGGTGATCTTGATGAGTATCACCAGCCCAGTGAGTATAAACCCAGTTAATGTTAAGAGTTTTTATTATATTTTCTAGAAATCTAACTGAATTAGAGTCAAAAGGTACTTGGGTATCTTGAAATGGTCCAAATATAACTTCAACGTCTAAAAGTTCAGCAGCGGCTTTAGCTTCTTTTTTACTAATAGATGAGTCGCGTGTTATCTCACCTGTATGGGCATCTTTAACGTCACTTTGGGTCATGACTACTAGAGTTACATTATCCCCGTTATCTTTATGTTTTTTTAGTGTACCAAAACATCCAAATTCTATATCATCTGGATGGGCACCTATTGCTAATACATTTTTTTTCATAGTATGTCTTATATTACTGCTACTCCTCTTTTTTGTACTACTTGGGTGGCACACTCATTTGCAAATTTTAAAGAAGTAACAATGTTTTTAGTCTTTAGGTATTCACTTACTAATCCAGATAAAAATGTATCACCTGCTCCTGAAACATCTTTAACCGATACGGGGGGTACTGGGTACATTTTACCCATATACTCACACCCCTCTTTACCACGGGTTACTATAAGTTTATCTTGTATTTGTGGATAGTTGGGTAATAATTCAAAGTTTTTTCTATGCTCAAATTCATTTATTTTTATAAATGAAATATCATTACACCAATCACCTAATTGTTTTTTAGTATCCATAAACACTAAAGGGTGGGATTGAGCAATATACTCAATATCCTCTTCAGTAATAAACCCCTTACAATAATCACTTATTACTACGGCATTATAATTTTCCCATACTATAGACGGTAATATACTTTTTATATCAACTCTATTACATTGATCATTTTCATCAACTCTAATTACCATTTGCCCGGATCTGCTATCCACATATCGGGTTTTAGTAATAGGTTCAGGATTAGTAATTAGATCTACTATTAAATTAAGTGATGTTAAATTTGCTACTACATTATGAGCCATACCAGGATTTGAAGTTTCATTAATTGGCTTCATTACGGGTACTGGGGCTTCAGGGCAAATTCTTTCTATGTTGCAATAAATAAATTTATCGGTACAACTATCTCCTATAACTAATACACTCATTACCAACTAACTTCCCAATCTTTAAATTCTGCTGCTATACAATCAACTTTATAATCTTTTCTGCCCCCAGATTGTTCTTGGATTTTATTTTTAGCAGTATTTCTAATGCCATTTAAACCATGTGTAAGTCCTAAATTACCATCTCCTGTCCCTGCTCTGTATTTGGTTTCATTATGCCAAATATGGAGATTCATTTGAGATAATACTACAATTGCCCTAACATCTTCGCCTGTTAGTCTAATATTTTCATCGTTTAGGATGAGTTCAATATCATGGGTGATTTCTTTTATTTCTTGGGCGTACTCTGATTTATGATCAGTAATAAACACTTCTTTGAGTTGAACTATAGATAACCTATCTACTAATTCAGCTAGCGTTGGGAGATATTTTCTTTCTTTCATTTTCTAGATTTTTTAAAGTGTAAAAACTATTCTGGTATGAGCCTAATGTATGCATATTACTTTCACTCATTTTATGAACAATTTGCCATAGTTTATTAGAGTTTCTTTTGGCTTTACTAGATTCTAAGTGAGATTCACCTTCGACATACTCTCTTTTAAGAGGATGATTTCTATTATGAACTTTTAAAATATTTTTAATAGTAAACTGTCTATAAGCTTTACCCATTATAATCTTAGCCATATTTTGGAATGTTGTATCTTCGCCACAAGCCCAAGTAGCATGGGGGATATTTACTCCTGATTGAATTAAAGCACTAGATATAACTAAACCACTTCCATCAAAACGTGGGGTATTTAAGAGGCCTAAATCTAAGGTTTCTGCTTTAGAATTAATAGCGTTCATTTCTTCTATACCCATAGTATACCAAATACTAGAGGGGTCTGATTTCCATTTTTCTGGTTCGTCCATTTCATAATATGTGTTTTCTATAAAATCATTGTGTATAATACTATCCCAAGATCTATCCCACATACGTCTGATACCGAAAGTTAAACAGTATCTATTAATATTGTTTTGAGAAGCATAGTTAGATACTAATTCTATAGAACTAAAAGTTTCTTTGGGTAATAAACAATCAGTCTCTCCCCATATAATAAAATCATTATATTCACAGTAATTATAATTTAAATCTCTCCTATATGATCCTATAGTATATGGTTTAATATTATTTTCATATATTTTATCTACTACGTTAACCCCTAATTTTCTAAGACGATTAACTTCTTTATAATATTTATCTTTAATAAAACCCCAATCGTATTTAGGGTCTAATTTTTCAAAATACTCTGAACAATTAAGGAACATTTCAACTGTTATATTTTCGGGGTTACTTATTGTTTCGATAGCTTGAACAAGAGCATCTGTTTGAGAACTTAGCATATCTATTTCATAAAACATGATATGAGTCCCAATACAATATTTATTTATTAGTTTCATACTCAAAAAATTACGTTAATAAGCCTTTTGTAGGGATGGAATTGTGTTTAATAAATTCACCACTACCACCGTCTTTTAAGAAAATTGTTGCCCCTCTTTCATATTTAGGACATTCAAATATAGTCCAACCATCCCAAGATGCATCTAAGGCTCCTTTTTTTACTCCTGGAATCCACCAATCGTCTACAAATATCATTCCCCCATCATTGATATGAGGTTGAAAACTACGGCAATCTGCTAAAGCCCCCTCATATGTGTGGTCTCCATCTACTAGGGCAAAATCAATTTTTATGTTATTTGTTTCTAGATAAGATGATAATACTTTTTTAGAATCTCCTAATACGAATTCAAAATTATCAAATTCTTCTTTTAATAAATTTACATTATTAAGGGACCTTTCGCGAATATCGTTTGAATAAAATTTTACAGGTTTATTTACATATTTTTCTGCTTGGTTTAAAAACATACAAGCACTTCTCCCAATATTAAATCCTGTTTCAAATATAACAGAGGGTTGTAGGGCTTTAATTAAGTGAGAATAGCATTCTATTTTCCAAATATACTGTCCATCATTCCATATATCGCCTGTAAATTGTTTTCCTAATTTATCCCAAACTTTAAAATCTTTTACGTTATAAAGTTCAGGGGTCTCTTTATTGCCTAAAGTTTTTAGGCTATTTAATAATTCAGTTTTTTTCATCATTTTTATATAAGTATTTATAAGTTTTTTCCATCCAATATTCGGGTGATGGTGGAGTACCCGCATTATAATGATTTATATACCCGTATCTAGTGTGTAACATGTTCTCATTTAATACTTCAAATCTCATCATGTCTTGCATATTCCACTCATATCCTAGTATTTTATAATCTAAAGGAATATTTTTATTCACAAAGAAATTAAATACAGGTTGATCATTACCTACACAAAATCTATCTTGCATTTGGATTAAATCAGATCTAGTATCATTATAAAAGTTTTGTATTTCTTTAAATAAAGGTTTATGTTTTTTATTAAAAACCATTACCCCAGAATTAAAATAATTATAGTAAGGAAATTTAAAGCCATTAAAAATATATTTACTATAATTTTCTATGCTTCTATTCACCCAATCCATACACCCATAGTTTCTTACTGCACAAAACTTGTAATCTGTAAGTTCAAAAATATTAGGGGCGTCGGGGGTGACTATAGTATCATAATCAACATAAAGGACCTGATCATATTCTATATCATTAGCTTCTAGTATATCAAGAATGTACATTTTAAACCAGTTTGGCTTCATATACTCAATATCAAGTATAGGTTGATCTAAAACAAATATTTCAGCATTATATTTAGAAGCATATTGTTTCCAACTTTCAATAGACCATTGGAAAACTCCATGCATAGTATTCCCCCCACCTTGGAATTTTTTATCATGGGTAATGTTTATAAGAAATATTATATTTTTTTTATTCATAATTATTTTTTATTAAATCCCATGTTTGTTTCATTAAGGGGGTTCTTTGCCTTCTATCAAACCCACTGTATTTCCAAAGATAACCATACTTTATAAAATAAGGTGTGGTATCTTCATTCAATTGCCAGTTATATTTAAACCAATTAAATCTATTCATATGGTTTAAATTGTACGAATTAGGTAATTCAAAACCAAAATCTACTTGGTTTTGTTGTAATAAATAATTGTATATAGGTTGGTCGGTTCCTTTACTGACTGTTTTTTGTAATTCTAAAATTTTATTAAGATTTTTATTGTAATAATCCTTTAGATAGGATAAAAACTCTAAATGATTTTTAGTAAAGATTTGGAATCCACAGTCTATATACCTTTTCAAATCAAAGTTTACTTGGGGAAATAATTCTTGATAACCTTTTATACTCTCATCTATCCAATTAACATTTTCTAAAGCCTGAAATACACTTAATTTATTTGTAGTAAGGTTAAAAAAATTAGGAGAGTCCCACTTTATCATATAACTAGCATCTACTACTGCTACTTTATCCCAATTAAATTCGGATAATTGGTTTTCTAAATCAAACCATCTTTGCCATGTAACTTTATGAGTACCTGTATCTTCTAAAGAGGGAGTATTATACTCATAAAATACTATATCGTTTTTTTCACACCAATACTTCCATGTAAGTTTAGAGTATTCAAAGTAATCAAAATTGCCATGTTTTTCTAAAAGTAGAGGATCTTGGCTTTTAACCCCCACCCAAAATATTATATTCATTATAAGTTTTCTTTAGTAAAACATGCCCATACTACTTTTCTAAAAGTACCATAGTGTTGTGGGCACTTACTTAAATTATGTTCATTTACCTTTTCAATAATATCAGAATCTTGTATTTCGTGCCAATTCCAAATTTTACCAGAAATATGTTTAGAAAAATAATCTTTATCAGAGGCATAATCATGTGCCATTATATAACTTCCGGGTTGAATGTATTCAGAATACAAGTTAAATTCTCTTACCTTATCTCCCCCATCACATAATAATAAACATTTATTATTTTTTAATATAGCTGATAATTCGCTTACAGATTCTTCAGTAAATATATCTTGATTCTTAAATAAGTGTTTTGAGTTTTCCCAAGTTTCAGGTTGGGCTTGTTTGAGGCTATTTATTCTATGGGCCCACTTTCCATTTCTAAAGTCTAAATAATCATATGTTATAAAGTTAAAATTATGCTTTAAACTTTGTTCATATAAAAATAAAGATAAACCACCATAAGATGTTCCTATTTCTAGGACATAGTCAAAAGTGTTTTCATCAAAAAAAGTTTCAAATGCTTCATGAACATTTGTTGCTTGCTGAGTTGGTACCCCTTTATATTTAAAATCTCGATTTGCCATATTATTAATTTTATTTAATTATTTTTAGTTCTTGTATTAAGTCAAAGCCCCAACCTTCTAAAGAAATTTTATTAAAAGGTGAGGTTAAATGTTTTTGTTCGTTGTAGAAAGATAAAACTCTATCTCTGCCTTGTTTTTTTATATTATAATTTTCTTCTAAAGAACGATGGGCACTAGGAAATACTTTATGCATTCTATTAAAATAAAATCTAGGTTCCGTAAAACGGAATCCTTGTATATCCACACTATACTCAGATATTAGTTGATCATCGTTTTTACATCCAAATTGGGTAAATTTCCCACTATTTTTTTCAAAAGGATGGGCTTCCGGGGGGAGGTTTAAATTAGTTTTTTCTAAAAATTTTCTAAGCTTACTAGAAATTATAATATCTAAATCACCATTATTTTTTATCCTTTCGGGTACACCCATTAAAGACAATATAGCACTATTAGATATAGAATATTCACTTCGGGGTATTCCTAAATTATCTAATATATTAATATAGTTAATATTATTAAGGGGTGATTCACCGTGAAAATTTCTTTTATTTACATAAAAAGGAATATATGGTTTACCATTAATTAATCTACCTATCATAGAACACGCTCTGTGATAACCGTGTTTTATTAAATCTGTAAAAAATGGAACTGGGGTAGTTTTTAGAAATTGAGCTATTTCATCATCAGACATTAAGGGTAAATTATTATAATATTCCTCTGTCATATTTTCCCACCCTAATTCATGGTGGTCCCCCACATTATGTCTAAATTCAGCTAACATACAATTAAAATACTGCCAATTTTTAGGGGTTAAAGTTGATTTAACCTTTACAATGTTGTCGGGTTTTTTAAAAAAGTCAACTACATCTTTTACTGTTTTAAGAGTATAGTCTTGGAGGATTATTTCTTTTCCTCCCTTTCCTTGTTGGAGTGGTAATTGTAAAAATTCTTCTTCGGAAAGAGGGGTATGTAGAATAGATTCAATATAATGTTTATAGGGTTCATATTCTACAAACTTACCAGGAATTTGAAGGGTTTGGTGTTCTTTAGATTTAGATTCATAATAATCTAAGTGATATATACCTTCCAAGTCTATTAAAGTAAGTTGTCCATTATATTTTTTGATATGTTGAGGACAAAAATCATATGCAAAATACTGTGTTTCATATGTTTTTTCTTTTATAATTGAATAAAAATTACTATCAATAGTATCATAGTCTTCACATTCATGCATAATATACCCCCTACATGTCCCTTCCCAAAATATAAGGCCATAAAGAGCAGGACATGTAGTTTTATCATAAAAGTTAGATAATACCCCCGATAATATGTTGTTTTTTCTTATATAAGTTTCGTTCCATAGTTTATAATATAAGTTAGTTTTAGGGTCTTTAAACACCCACCTACTATGATCCTGGTTTTTATAAGATGATATTTTTTCTCTAATTAGTTCAAAAGAACTAATATCTATTGTATTTAATGAAATATATTTTATATCCATATCTATCATTTTAGAGCTTTAAATTCATACCCCTCTAAATTAAAACTAATAAAGGGGTTTAAAGAAACTATATTACAATTATACCTTTCTTTTAATAACTGGCGGGTTAACATTGATTGCCCCTCATATTTTGATATAGCATTTTTTAACCCATCAGGCCAATATTCTAATGGATGTTTATTGCCAGGTCTATATTTACTATAATATAAATCTCCATCAATAGTCCCACAATCGTGACCACATAAAATAATATTTTTAGCCCCCATATAAGCAGCTACATGCATTGCTGATGTTATGGTAGATCTAGAGACTATGATTTCATCTTCTTTTAAATTCAAGATTTCTTCATGAAAATGATTTATTTTAGGGTTGTGATCAAAAAAATACGAATTAGAATGAGTAGGATTATTAAGTCGAGATCTAGATTTACCCTCATGATACTTTGAGTATATTAAAGGTATATTTTTTTCTAATGAATATTTTATAGCTTCTGAAAATTTAGGTTTATGGCAATCTTTCATTACTACATAACTACAATCAAAATGTTTAACCATATCATTTATAGTTATACAGATTTTTTCGTTAAAGAAATCCTTAGAGATATAATCCATAGAAGATCCTGCAGATATAATCCAAATATCTTTTCCTAAGTGTTTATTTTTTAGTTCTAAGAGATTTTTAGACATTATATTCTTTTTTAAATAAAAATTCAGCAAATTCAAAATCTAACTCTGTGTCTATATCAATAGATTCTTTATCAGAAATAGGATAAAAATAAGGATTATCACAAATAAAATTCCTCGATTTAAGCATTGCTTCTCTATTAGCTATAATAACCCCAAAAGTAGGAGCAAAATAATTAGGTAAATCCTGTGAATTAGGAGCATAATCTAACTTATAATTAATAGGATTATTTTTATGCCAAATATATTCAACTATTTTTTTAGTAGACATTAAACTATTACAGTTAACATTATTAAAGATATCTATGGCTTCTATATAGGTTTCTAACTTAATAAGAGGTGCTGTAACTTGGGTTATTAAGATGTTTTCTGAGTTGGTTACTTTAGCTAAATATTCATGATATTCACTATTAGTGCATTCAGAACTAGCATAATATGGATCTCTTTTATGGTAAGATATGTTATTTTTTTTAGCTAATTCTATAGCGTAATCACTATCTGTATTTATAATGATCTCATCAACAGGTAATTGTTTAGTGAGTTCAATTTTATGTTCTAAAAGAGATTTACCCGCAAATGGTTTAAAGTTTTTATTTTTAACCCTTTGAGAACCCTGCCTAACAGGTATAATAGCAGTGAGTTTATTCATTAGTTTCTTAATTTTAAGTTTGATACTCGTTTTATATCTTTTTTAAATAGAGATTGTAATTGAGTAGTTTTAAGGTTTAACCAATCTATTTCAAATCTTATCATTTGTGTTAGATTATCGGAATAATTTTCTAAAAAACCTTTAGTTAATTTAACTTTAACATTTCTAGTTTCCACATAGTCTAATAATTTTTTATCATATAACCTTTTAATAAAATCTAAACTATTAACATTTAAGTTACCCCCCATTAAAGTAGTTAATCCTTTCTTTTTAGCCAAAGTAAAGATTTTTTCAGCCATAGAATAAACTTCATCAGAATCTACTTTATCTTTAGTATACCCAAATGATTGGACAAAATCTGACCTACCTAATACTATACCTGATAAATGTTTAATATCAGGAGAATTTAAAATATCTTCTATATTTAAATAAGCTTGTTTGCTTTCAATGTTAATATATAATTTTTTAAACTCAAACGAATTATTATATACCGAAGAAATAAATTTATGTAAGGCATAGGGTGATTCAATCATGGGGGCTACACAACCTTCACATTCTATATTATGGGCTATTCTTATATCAGAAATAGCTTCAGCTCCTCCTATTTTCATAGTTAAAGGAATATTATTTAAATGACTTAAACAAGTTATTTTGACACATTGATCTGGGGTTAGACCTTCATCCTCAAGGGAGATTTTTACCCCATATTCTATATCTTTAATTTTATTAAACATCATTTAAAGTTTCCAAAACATTTTTCCAGTTATCAAAATAAATAGCCTTATCATCTATATAAAACTTAGCATTAGGTTTAGTAAACGTAATATCTTTTACATAGGGGGTAAAACCATATTTATCTAACCACTCCCAGATAAGTTCAATTCCTGTTTTATTATTGATTAAGGGACGGTTAGGGTTAGCTTTACAGGTGTAAATTATTATTTGGTATTGTGTAGATAAAGACTTAATTGCTTCTAAAGAACCTAAAATAGGATCTCCATAAATAGTACCATCATGGAATCCTAAGTTATGATTATGAATAACTCCATCAAAGTCGATTGCTATAGTATTTTGTTCAGCCTCAGCAATGTATGTTAAAAAATCTTGTTTATTATTCATTTATTTATAAGTAAAACTTCTACTAGCATCTATTCCTGGTTTATTGGCGTATGACCAATTTTTGGTGATAGATAAATTTGCACGCCAATTATCTCCTGTATCTCCTTCAAAATCCCATGACGATAATATTTCAGGGTAGGATTTTCTTAAAGGGTGATTAAAATTATTGTTTATTTCTCTAAGTAAATTTAAAGGTTGTTTAAAAATATGAGGAACCCATACATCACCTTTTCTTATATTTTCAGGGTCTCTTTTATTATCTATATCTAAATTAACGTTATTAAATTTGTTAAATAAATCTCCTTTAATTATATCGGCATTACCCCCCATATTAATTTTATTTTTATGAAGTGTATACAGTTTATACTGAGGTTCTGATATAAAAGCTTCTAAATTTTTACTAAAACTACTGACGTTTTTAAAAACCCAATCATCTTCTAACCATAATACACAGTAGTCAGAATTATTTAAGTTAGACTGTTTTATATCATTTAGAACTGAAAGGGTTAAATGTCTAAATGCTAAGTAAAAACATGGATTATGTGAAACGTTTATATCTAAACGGGTTTTACTGAGTGTGGATTGTATTTTTTCAAAATTATTTTTAGTAGTATCATATGATTCCCATTTATGGTTAGAAGATATAGTAGATTTAATAGCATCTAAGTTAACGAACCATTTAATTTGAGAAAAATGTTTACAATTATCTAAGTATTCTACTATATTTTTTATTGAAATATTATGTAATCCACTTCGGGGAATAGAGGGTGTTTGAATATAAAGTATCATAATGTGTCGTAAAATTTATTTTGATGTTCTTGCCTATTAATAGATTTAGGGTGAAGTAGGCAAAATTCATCATTTGCTGGTAATTGGGTTTGAATATTATGCCCATATAATACTTCATGTACCTTGCTTACCCATTGTATTGTAGGAGTATTTTGAAGTATACGGCATTGATAATCAGGAAAATTAACCCTACCATTAGGTTCAACATTCCACCCCCACTTTTTAATATGTTCTTTAGTTAAACCATCTACAGTATTAATTCTAGGGACCCAAAATACTTCAGTATTAGGGTTTTGTTTTAATATAGATGGTAAAGTATCAATTAAATATTCATCAGGAATTTCATCAGCATCAATTTGGAAAATCCATTCCCCTGTGCAGTGGTTTTTTAGGTTGTTTTTAAAACTTGCAAAATCACGATTTAATGGAAATTCAATTATCTGGATTTTTTCTTTATATTTATCTAATACTTTATAAACATTAGGAACAGTATTCCCTTGATCACATTGTACTATTATTTCGTCGTTTTCTTTTTTATGTTTCAAAAGGT
>MDSX01061360.1_pt1 | contig 15704 bp, 14 predicted proteins | sample 811141 | NCBI WGS metagenome assembly MDSX01 (sample SAMN05326642, study PRJNA326480) | marine metagenome | isolation source: seawater | place: Atlantic Ocean: South East | collected 2010 | reverse complement strand
TAATTGATTCACCGAATCCATATTTGTATCCACCTTTATGTAAAGCGTTTACAAACTTTGCTAAATCTTTTTTGTTTTTGAAAATTTGGATATCAAAGAAATCACTACCATCTTTATGTTTCTTTTTACCATCATGGTAAGAGATTACATATTTTGATTTACCAACACCATCTTTTTGATTGTATCTTTTTTGTCCTTCGTTAAACATAGTACCAGTTCTCCAACTACCAGTATGTTTTTTCAATATATCATAAATCTTATGTATTTCGGCATCATTATCATGTCCATGTCCTAATTCTATTTCTAATCTACCTTTAGTGACAGGATGTTTACTGATATAAACTTTTATCTTTCTGTTAACCTTTCTAACATCATTTTGGATTTTCAATAATTGTTTTGGAGTTACCTCAGGTTTCTTAGCGAATTTATTTTCAGTTACTTCCTCTTCATCATCTTTTGATACGACTGGATAATGTGGGTCCATTTCATTTACACCTTCAGCAAATTTCATTAACCCTCTTACTCGTTTTACTAACGTACCTGCAGGAATACCATAGGTATCACTCATTACATCTTGAGTAAATTTGTTTGATAAAAAGTTAGATAATTCTTTTTTAGTTGCAATACCACTCTTAAAATCATCTCTAGCAATCTTATCCAATTCTTTTGCGGATAGTTTACCTTTGAAATAATCGGTAAGTGCATCTTTTTTGTAGTTGTACTTAGGCATGATTGGTTATCCTTTACATTTTCTCCAACCGCCACCTTTTCCTTTGTAGTTTTTTGCTGCCCATCCATTAGCATATGCAGAAGGGTAAACATCAAACTTCTTTTTAGCAGCAGCTTTTGATGCTGCCCATTTGCCAGGGTCAGTTGGGCAATTTTTTTCGTTCATTAAAGCCTTTTCAACTTTTAATCCAAACTCATATAGTTTAGATTCTTCTTCGTTTAAATCGGCAACTTCTTTAATTGTAGTTGTAATAGAACCATCATCATTTCTCATTGATACTGCAACTGGTTCTTCGTTTAAAGATTCGTTACACCCACCTACTGTTGTTCCACCACATCCACATCCACAATCTGATTTAGATTCATTCATACCTAAACGTTGTTTCATTTCATCTTCGGTTATCTCACCGATTTTGTAGTATCTTGAAAGGATATTACCCATATCCTCATATAGACCATGCATTCTTTGGTCTAAGTTTCTAGCCTCTTTGGCAACTTTATCAAATTGAGAACCTAACTTAGTTAGTTCACTCATGTTTCTTTTTACTGTATGTTTATCAAACCAATCATCAGCTTCTCTTAGAGCAAGTTCTCTAGCAGCTTCTGTGATACCACCTAAAGTTTCAGCAACTTCAATGATATCAGATTTTCTATCCATTGATTCGTGATATTTGTTGTAAGTAGAAACGATTTCTAGGAAATGTTTTTTAACTTCACTAGTTAATCCTCTATCTTCGGATTCTTTAAGTATATCTCTTAGTTTCATGTTCTCTCCTTATTTTATTTTACCTCTCTTTGCATCTCTTTTTAAATCTTCGAGAGCATTGATTTGGTCTTGTATTGCTTGTGCCAAACTTACGTTTCTATATTTAGCCTGTTTTCTAACGGCCAACATAGCAATTCTTTTTTCTTCAGTAGATGGTCCTTCATTGATTACATCTTCCATCATATCTCCTATTGAGATTCTTCCTTCTTGTTTTTGTTGTGCATCTTTGAAAGATTTTAATATTTTATTTGCCAATTTGTGTGAACCACTCATTTTTAAATCAAATACTATGGCCTCCATCGCAGTAGCACCACCCCATCCAGCAGCCTGTGATGCTTCGATACCTAAGTTTCTTGCGTCATCATCAACATCATCAGCGTATTGAGATGCATATTTTTCTCTAACTGCATCCATCTTCTTTTCATAATCAGGGTCATCAAACTTAGGATAGTTTGGTCTTTCTCTCAATTCTGGTTTACCTTCTAAATCAGCAACTAACCATCTAGCCTCAGTATGAAAGTTAGAATCAGTTAAGGCTTCAACCGCAGCTTGTGCCATTTTCTTTTCGTATTCTTCTTTACCTAATTTTTTTGATGAAATTCCCATTTTATCAGCTATCTTACGAACTTGTTTGTTAACCTTAGGGTCTGCTTGACCAGTTCCTTCTACTGAGTTAGGTTGTGAAATATCATCACCATCATCTTTTTTAGGTTCTTCTTTATCTTTTTTAAATATGTTTACTTTAGGAGTATCTTTTTTACCAGGTTCTTGTACAGCACCATCCTTATCACCTTTTCTTTTTTCATGAGTTCCAGCCTTAATCGCTGCGTCTCTTGCTGCTTTTGATTTAAATACCGATGTTGTACCAGTTTCTTTACTTGTTGCAGTAAATACTTCTGCTTCGTTAATGTTAATTGGTTTTAAATCTACAATTCCGCCTAATTTTATCATCTTAATTTAACTCCGTTATTATTTCTCTCATTAAATCTTGAGCTTTACAATATTCATTACAAACCTCAGAGATAACTTGTTTAGATTCGTTAACTGGTGTCATAAATGCACCATGTGTAGATGGGTTTGATACAAAATCCCACCCAAGTAACTCAAAATCTTCTCCTACTTGAACTCTTCCTTTACCAATAGGTTCTACTGAACCCATACCTCTTGAAGATATTCCTAGAAGAATATTTGCTTTTAATAATTCTTTTAATATATTACCAGAAGGAGTTGGTAGGATTTCTACTGTACCTACTAAATCGTTTCCTTCCCAATGAATTTCTCTAACGTTGTGAGATACATTCTTCAAGTTTATTACAGAAGAATCTGGATGGTCTAATTCACCCAACGCTCTTCTTTCTTTAATAAGAGTTTCATATTTTTTTGCTTCTCTCATTAGAATTGACTTTGGATATACTCTTTCGTTTTGATTTGGAGCCTCTGCACGTTGTAGAACACCCTTAACGATAGTTCTTCCTTCAGAATCTTCGTTAACTCTTCCCTCAAATAATCTAGTTTCTATTAGTAATTGTCCCATTATGCTCCCCAAGTTTTTCTTTTCTTAAACAAATCAAAAAATATTGCAGATACTTCTTGTCTAATCAATTCACGAATCTGTTTTTCATCTTCGTTAGTGATTTCCTCTTTAATAAGAAAATGGTTGATACCAAATTTTACGTTATCAACCTCCTCATTAATAATATCTAACAATCTCTCCTTTGTCATATTATTTTACTTTATGTTAGATGAATCAGATGCATCTTTAGATGGTTTGGCGTTATCACCTTTACCAATTTGAGATGAAGCTAATTCTTCATTCTTTTTTCCTTTACCTTTCCATGCTTTCTGAATCTTGTTGAAGAACGCTTTCTTTTCTTCATCAGACATGGATGGAATTGATTTACCGCTTTTTTCTAGTGCCTTCTTAAAGAACGTCTGATATTCAGATTCTTCTCTAAGTACATCTGCGATAATTTCTTTTAATCTACTTTTTGTTATTTTCATTGGTCTAACTCCTTTATACTGTTGGCTATATTAATTAATCTTTCCTTCACATTATAAATATGACGATGAGTCCTCTTCCAATAATTATTTTTATCAAGTTCATTCATCGTTTTAATCTTATTATACCAGTTGAAGAACTTTTCAACTTCAGCCAATTGGTATTTAAGTTCTTTTAAACCAACAGCTAATTTTTGATTTGGAGAACGAGTTTCATCATTCTTTAGTGCCAACCAACGATTAACTGGTGTTTTAATTTTTGCTTCACCTACAATCTTATATCCCATTTGTTGGGCAATCTTTTTTCTCCTATCTTTCTTTCCCTTACCAGAGAAAGCATAAGGAGTTTGATACCCATCAATATTAGCAGTAGTAGTTTGTTCTTCTAACTCTTCTTCTACTTCTTTTATAAGTTCAGCAATAAAATCTTTATACTTACTTTCTAACATTCTTCATTTCCTTTACTAATTCATATCCAATCATAATTGCTGAAACTTGTGAATCGGATACTTTCTTTCTAACTTTTTGTCTTTTTAGAAGGTTTAAAGTTTCTTTAAACTTAATTTTAGTAACTTTATCAGAAGTTTTGGTATATTCTTCGTATAATGAAGTAACTAATTCTTTTAGTCTTGAATTGAAATATTCTTTAAACTTACTAGTATTGTTAATGTTGTTAATATATTCTTTTAACAATGATTTCTGTGAAGAATCTAGTTTTGTGTATTTTTTATTGAAAGATTCGATTAGTATTCTATAAGAAAGCATTCTCATATCTTTCTCTTGTTTCTTGTACATTTCAATTGTTCTATCTTCAACTAGTTTTTCTTTGTTTTTGATAGAATCATTTATAATATGTTCTACTAAAGTGAATCTTGCATTCAAATTATCTTTAATATCAAATTGCTCTACTCTTTTAGCTTCAAAAATTTTGTATATTGATGCATAAGTTTTGTAGTTTGTAAGAGGTGAGTTTAAGAATTCATCTATATTAAATGATTCTTGTATCTTTTTAATAAGATTATATTTTTCTTTTAGAATTTTTTGAGTATCTATTTTAGAGTGTGCTTCTAGTACTACATCAATGAACTTTTCTGCTCTTGATTCTGAATTGTACTTTTCTTTTAGTAGTAAATCGTACAACTTTTTCTCTTTAGAAATTTCTGTACCTTGCTTAAAGAACTCTTTAATTATGTTTTTAGCTTTCTCATCACCTCCGTTTAGAATCTCTAATGTGATTTGTCTAACTAGTAGTTCAAACAAAATACCAGTGTTCTTAAATTTTGAATGTTTTATTTTTTTCATTTTTTGTCCTACAATTTGATATACATACTAAAACTCTTATATAAATATAAAAATATTAATTTAACCTTAAATTTCTCTATCAGCCAATAGATTTTCTTCATTTAACATATCATTTTCAGTTAAATACTTTCTTTTTGAAGAAACTCCATTTACAATTTCCTTTGCTTTCTGATTAGAAACTCTCACCTTACTCTCTCTGGTTTGTCTTTTGTTGGTTTTAGTACGGTCGTCATCACCTAATGGGTCTCTTCCATATGGATGTTTATCCTTTTTGTAAGTTCCCCCTTCTCTAGGTCTACCACCTTTATCTTTAATTTCTTGTTTTATTTTTTCTAATGATTCTTCTACATCTTCTGGTTCATCCTCCATAGCAGGGTCATTACCCTCATCTTCAATAGAACGATGTCTAAATCTATCTTTTAAATCATTAATAATTTTAGTTTTTTGTGTAGCAAACTCTTGGTCAGACATTTTGAATATATTTTCATATACCCAATCCTTAGATAACATATTTAAATCTTTGATATCTGTTGCCAATCTAATTTTCTCACTCCACAAGTTTACTTTTTCTTGTTCGTAAATTGTAGATGGGTTTACTAACGCCAACTCGAAGTTAGTCATTTCTGAATCTTCGATACCTTGTGAATATAAATGAACAATAGCAATCTTACTTAATTCAGATACAACAATTCTTTGTATTCTTTCAATTGTTCTTGCAAATCTTACATCTTCAGCAGCAAGTGTTGCTTTACCATTAACATTTTCATCATATCCCAAATATGCTTTTGGAATCTTAAGAGCTGCAAACAATTTATTTTTAAGATAATCGATATCATCAATAGATGAATACTCTAAACCACTTAAGTTATCAATAGCAGTTCCACTATCTCCACCCCTTACTGGTAGATAGAAATCTTCTGTTAGGTTTTGCATGTTGTACTTTAAGTTGTACTCACCTGTGTTTCTATCTAAGAAAGGAACTTTCTTCATCTTGTTGATAATTCTTTGCATATAGTTATCAACTTCGTTTGGTGGAATGTTACCAATATCAATTTTGAAAACTCTCTTCTCAGGTGCTCTCATGATTCTGTGAATCAACATTGCATCTTCCATAAGAGATAATTGTTTCCATAATCTTCTAGCATTTTCAACCATTGATTTACCATATGGTAACCAATTGGTATCTGCTAATAATCTAAAGTGTGCAATTTCCCAATTCTCATAATCAACTTTTCCATTGATATCATCTTCTATATGGAATTTAACGTAATTAGGATTCTCAGGGTCGGTTCTTTCTAATCTTTCGGTGTTATATACTGAGTAAGGTGTTACGTTAACGATACCTTTACCCTCAGCCATTTCTAAACCTAAGAAGAAATCTCCATACTTACACATATTTCTTACCCATGGCCATAAGTTGAACTCTACGTTCATTATATCATAGAATAAGTTGTTAAGTATTTCTTGTACGTTCTCATTTGAGGAACGAATAGTTAATATATTTCCAAATTCATTCTTTAATGTTGATTCATCTGCAAATATATCAAGAGCTGATGCCATTATTGGGTCGTTATCCATTGCATCATAATCTCTGAATATTTCTCTACGAACTTGTTGGTAGGCCATTGATTGAGCCCCGCCAGCCATTTCGTATTGTGTCTTTTGTAGTTTGGTATATCTGTCTCTTAGTGAAGAAAGGTTTGTTCGTTGTCTATCATCAGTATCAACTACCTTTCTTTTACCATCTTTATCGACACGAACAATCGCCTGCGTTGAAAACAGTCGAGTCAACCTACCAAAAAATGAAGTATCTGCCATTTTATTCCTATTTTAAATTATAACCTTTATTTTATTTTTACCACTTTCTACAAGACCAGTATCTAGCTTTGTGTCTTGGTCCTGGATTATCACAATTGTGTCTTGCTCTAAAGTTTTTTCTTGCATTAGGATTAGATTTTCTAATTTTCATAGTTTTTCCTTTTGCAGAACTACCTCCATGACCGAAGTTTACTTTTACTACGTTACCTTGTGGGTTTTTGACGTAAACTTTAAACTTCTTAACATCACCTTGCATTGGTTTACCCAATTTTACTTTTCTACCTTGATATTCAGCCTCGTTGACCTCTGGTTTGTATGCTTTTAAGAACTCAACAATCTCTTTTACATCTTGTTCATTCTCACAATCATACTCTTCGATTTCATCAGCGGTTTCTCTGATTGTATTTACGAAATTTGAATAAAGTGCTTTTGTTATATCTTCCATAATATTATACTCCTTACTTTATAAATATAATCTTTTTATATATTAACCAATTAACCATGTCAAATCTTCTTCTGAATCACCAATTTTCTGTTTCCACGGGTTTGATTCCATACCATCTGGTAAAGAGTTACCCCCATAAACAGCACCATGAGTTGCAGTTCCAATTCCACCTAACGCCTTCTTTGTTAAATCAATACCTTCTTGTCTTAATCTCAAAGCGGTATCTCTAACCCATAATCCGATTGAAAAACTCATAACCAAATCATCATTATATCCTCTCATTGCTTCTGCTCTATTTCCATTCCATATGAAAGTGAATAATTCATCAACTAATCTACTAGAACGAACTGTTACAGATTTATCTCTGAAATAATCGTCTAACTTTGATATAATAAGTGGTCTTGTTTTAGATGTAGTACTAAATCCTGCAACCATACCTCTTTCCTCGGCACGATATCTATTTGTCATTTGATTTTCTACATCTACATATTTTAAATCCTTACTCATATAGAATAAGTTCGCATATCCTCTATCAATTACTTGTTGAATTACTGCCCATCCAATATTTGCATTCTCAATCACTAGTAATGCATTATTATAATCGGTAGCAAGTCCAACTAAGAAATTTCCAAAATCTTTTGTATCTAGTTTACCTTTATATTCTGCTACTTGAGATGCTTCTTCAATATCAATCACATGACATGCAGAATAATCGGATGAATCACCACGAGCAACATCGGCAACTACCATATAACCTTTATTGTAGTTTGGATATTCCCATCTCCAAAGATTCCCATCAAATCCACCCTTTTCAACTGGTTCTTGACAAAATGATTCTTTGTAGAACATTAAAAGTTGAGGGTCAATCACAGTATCACCAGAAGAAACGAAATCACAATCACATTCTTGTGCTGCTCCTTTTGGTCCTAGTAATACTTCTTGTTTATCTCTCCATTCTTGATTTCTTTCTGGATGTACACTCCAATGTAATCTGATTGGGTTAAATCCATTAACTTCTTCTTCTGCTTCTACCCATGTTTTATGAAAAAAGTTTCCAACACCATTTGGAGTAGAAAGAATAATTGCGTTTCCACCAGTAGATAAGGTAGATTGTGCAGATATCCAAATATCTTCAATATTATCAATAAACGCTGCCTCATCAAACACCAAAAGTGATAATGCTTCAGAACGACCGGCATCTCCACTTGATGAAGTTGCTTTTATCTGAGAACCATTTGAGTATCTCAGAGATAATTTATTATCCTCTACTGTTGTTTGTTTCAACCAATTAGGTAAGAAATCATTCATTACACGAACCTTCGTTACAAGGTTCTTAGCAACTTCTTGTTTCGTTGCAATTACTAATACATTGAAATCTTGATTAAATAACATCTTCCATAATGCAAATCCTGCAGTTAAAGTTGATATACCTGTCTGTCTTGATTTCAGAATAATATTATATCTATTTTCTGCAAACCCATCAAGTGTTTTTTCTTGAAATGGAAATAAATGAAAAGGAATTTTACCGCGGACAGGATGTTGTATCATACAATACTTCTTCATGAAGTGTATCGGGTCTTGAGCACATTTTTGATACTCAAGTTTTATAATATCCTTTAGCGATTTTTTTTGACTCATTTATTTTTTTCCTAGTTTCCAATATATAGAACCACCGATGAATGGTTTATACTCACCAAGTTGATTTGATAACCCAAGATTTAAACCATAGATGTTTTGTTTCTTGTTTTTCAATAAAATATTACCACTAAGATTATTTAAACCATTGGTTTGGTCTATACCTGTACCTAATCCAATATAAAATTCATTTTTTGGTAACTCTTTTACAATTGTTGTGTTATATACTGTTGGAATCTTAAAGAACCAATCAATCTCTCTTGATTCTATTGCGTTTTGTGAAATCACATCAGTTAAAATACCAAATCCTAAATCTCCACTTGGTTTATTACCTAGTGAATCGGTAACTACTTCTGGAAAGTCATATGTAAGATTTAATGTATCTTTAACCACATACTTTGCATAGTAATCTTTGATAACAGCAAGTGAATCAATATCAACTGGTATTTCCACTTCTTTGATTACTTCTTTTGTGATGTACTTTGGAACGTACTTCGTTACTTTGACCTCTTTTTCAACAAATACAGTATCAGTTTTTTGTTCTAACAACTCAAACTTCTCTCCATCTATTTCTACAATTTCTTTATCACCGTAATCCGAACCACACCCTCGCAAAAATAGTATAATACCAACTAAAAGAAGGATTAATATTTCTCTCCATCTTTTAATTAATAAACTAAATATAATGCTCATAGTTTTTCTCCTTTAATTTTGTAAAGTGCTCTTCCCTGGCCTCTACAATTTCTTCAATTTCTTTCTTACTTCTTGCAACAAAATCTCTCATCTCTTGTTTCATCTCTTCAACCGGTCTAGGTAACACATATGAGTTAACTACTTTCCCTTTATCATCGATTTCATCATATTGTTGTTTTAATTCAGAGATATCTGCCTCGATTCTATCGATAACCATCCTTCCCTCTTTAATTCTGTTTGTATAAATATGATATGCAGCAAATGATTCAAGTAATCCATGTTCTTTTAAATCCAATTCTAGTTTTGACATACAATCTATACAGTAACCAAACTGTTTTATAGATTTTAGATGATTAGAAGTGTAGTTTCCAACATTTGGACACTCTTTATTGTTACAAGTATTAAGTTTTGATAAATATTTTCTTATTGCTTGGAAGGTTTCACTATTCTTACCAGTTTTTATGGTATATCCTTCCTTTTTTTCGTATTTGTGAGTTTCATCTTCCCACTTATCCCCTACATTGTGGGTTTCTTTTGCTTTTGTATATCCAACAGTAGTTTTTTTATCATACTTACCTGTCTGAACCATATCCACCAACTTTCTACGAGTTGGGTGCATAAACTTTTTCTTAAATTCTTTACCCATTATTATACATTAGGTTATGTTATTGTATATAAATATATAAAAATAGAGAAACCGAAAATTTAGAAGAAAATACCAAGTATTTGGTTTACTGATGCAAATGTGCCTGTAAGTTTGAATGTTTTACCATTATATAGAAATACTATACCTTCATTTGGAACTATTTTTTTAGTCCCACCAATAGAATTCAATCTACCTAACTCTAATTTTAGTTTTTCTATCTTTTTAGGGTCACCTGATTTCTTAACATCTTTGATTGTTTTATCAATTCGTTTTTTCATATCACGAACTGCCTTATCAGGATTAACAGTAAGGGCAGATGAAGTAAATTCTAATACTTCAGCACCAAGACCAAGGAAAATCTGTTCGAATTTCATTATATTTTGTTTAGAAATCTTCTTTTGGTCCTCTTTATCTGTTTTCTTGGCCCATTCAAGTGTTTTTGAATCGGAAATGTTATTTTTATCTAATCTAAACTTCTTATCCATGAACGCCCATCTCTTAACTAACCCCATTTTGGTTTTGTTATCTAGTGGTGATGGTGAATTTTTATCAACCCATTGTTCCCACCATGCTTGATGGTAGTTTGCAACACCATCTGTATCTTTTAATTTGAACTCTTTTTGTAATCTCGATATTTGTGATGAGTATTTTGCTCTTTTCTTTGAAAGGTCTTGTGATTTAGGTAACTTTACAACAGGTGGGCCTTGAATAGTGTAGTTATCTTGTACATCTTTGTTAACTTGTTTAATCATACCTGCCAAGATTCTTGCTGCTTCACCATTTTCACCAATTGCAACACCTTCATCATTATATTCCATAGTGCCATGGAACACAAGTAACGCTTGTCCATAAGGAATTACGTTAACTGATGTTGGATATATTACTTCAAGGTTCATAAAACATGCACCTTGTTTAAAAATCTTATCTCTTTGTTTATCTGAAAGAGATTTGATTGCATTTGAAAGGTCTTTCATCGCATAATTGTATGCATCACTCAATCCACCCCTACCTTGAAACTTATCTGATACACCTTTGATATCTAAAGCGTTCTCACCTTTGTTTTTTAGGTGTCCTTTGTTTCTTGCTGCAACTAATCTTCCATCCCTCCATGAAATTGCCAATGCTTGACCATCAGTTTTCTCTCTAGTGAATTCAAGTGAACCTTCGAGTGCACGATTTACGATATCTTTAAGTTGTCCAAAGGTTAAATTGATATCAGTATCAAATGGGTGAGACATGTGTCCATACGCACCACCTTCTGATATCATCTTTTTACTCTCAGTTACAAATTTATGTTTTTTTGCAATCTTAATTACTTTTTTCTTTTGAGAAGTTGATAGTTTTTCAAAATCAGGTCCAAATTCTTTATGAGAAATTACATCCAACATATCCATTACAGTTGTACGACCTGATATTTTCTTACTACCTTGTGGATGTGCCTTTGGATTTGAATCTTCAAACGACAATTTTGGGTTAGATGTTTGGAAATTCTTTTTTCTCATTACAGTTTTTGCAATGATTTGATTTGCTTGTTTAACAAATGGTATATTTATATCGTGTCTCTTGTCAGTTACAACGATTTGTTTATATTTTTCTAAGAATTCTTTGAATTTCTTTTTAAATTTAGATAATCTTTTAAAGAAACCAGTTAATTCAGCATCTGATATCTCTTTACCATTACGAGGGTCATTAACTCTATCGAAAAAATGTTTTGTAAATTCAATATCCTCTGGTGATAGTTTCTTTTCAGCAAACTTTTCTATTTTATCAAGAGTAGATTTACTCATTTCCTTAATTGGTTGGTATTGATACTCTTTATTTGAATCAGTATTACTTCTTTGTTTGTGAACTCTTTGTTTTATTTGTTTTAGTTCTTTTTCGCCAGGATAACCCATCATCAATTCGTTCTTTTGTCCAAACTTTTCGGCTTCTTTGGCCCTTAATGCAGGTAAGAATTTGAATTTTGCACGTTTCATTACTCTACCTTTTTTTCTTACTACATTTTTATGAATTACTTTCGATTGTTTGATAGATAAATCTGATTTCTTGATATCTGGAAATAAATCTTGATGGAATTCATCATAAACTTGTCTATATGCTTGTTTGTATGCAATCTTTTTTAGTTTATCAAATGATTTTCTTCTCATCATTGTTCTTTTTCTTTTTCTTGCAATCTGTCTGGCCTTTCCAGCCATTGCTCTTTTTCTAGCAAGTTTTTGAGATGGTCTTAGTTTACCTCTCTCATCCAACATTCCATTCTTTTCTTGCCACGAATCAAATGCATCAAAATCGTATTCTTGTTGTTGTGAATCATATCCACAATTATGACAAAGGTATTTTTCATCATCATCCGATTCTAACTCCCATGAATGATTACACTTAGGGCAATCTATTTCTGTTCCTGCGATTTCTGCAATAAATCCTTCTTTCATCAGTCGAAAAGTTACGACTTTTCTACCATTGATAGTTGGCATTCCATGTTCATCCTTACCAATAGTTTTTACAACTGTCTTTTTATTCTTAAATCTACCAGTCATAATAGTATCACCAACTTTAACAGGTAGTACTATGTTTTCTTGTAGGTTTTGTTCGAATTCTTTCTCTAACTCCTTAGCTCCTTTTGCATCATCACCAGATTTTTGAGCATCATCTTTATTTATACCCAATCCTCTAACTAATTCATATCCTACAAGTGATGCTGCCCTTGTTGCATGTGTAAACCATTGTGAGTATGCACCTCTTGAGTAAATATCTACTTGGTTATTTGGGGTCATATTACCAATGATACCAGCTGGAAAGAATGATACTGCTCCTACTGGTCCATCTCCATATACTCTGTAATCTGTTTTATCAATTGATTCCTCTCCACCAAGAATATCACCTACAACATCAAATCCGATTTGTGCAGCTCTTTCGATTGACATCTTTTTGAATAAATCTGCAGATGGATAAATGATATTTGGTCCATCATCCACATCACCTCCACCAATCGTTGTTGATGATATTTCAGTTAATGAATCATATATCCATTCCTTCTTAACTTCTAAATCTTCGTTAAGTTTATCGGTAATCATTTTGAATATCGTGGCGTTGAACTTACCATATGCTCGTTTTTTGAAAAAATCTTTTTTCTGGTCATCTGAACCAACCGATAATCCATTACGAGTTTCTGTACCACTAATACCTCCTCCACTCTGAGGTGCAGCGTAGATATATCCTCCATCTTTGTATCCAACTGAGGTTTCTCCTTTATAGTGTTGGAAATATCTTCCCTTACCACTTCCTAATCTATCCTTATCCTTCATTCCAACTACTGTTATGAATGCAGTTGTTTTTTCATCAAACTTTTTAAGGATTTCTGTTGGTTTGTATGGATTTTTAACTTTGAATATTTTGGATTTAGGGATTCCAAACATTGAAGTTGCAATTTTCACCTTCTCTTTGAAGTTAAAAGGTGATTTAGGTAATTCAACTTTATCAGATGTACCTATGTACACATTATTCTTACCGAATTTTTTTACAAGGTGTTGATAAGTACCATAATGTCCTTTATGCATAGGTTGAAACCTACCCACATATACTACTACTGTTTTTTTAATAGGATTCTCATCCTCCAACAGTACTTGTTCTACTAAATATTGCGAAAGTTCGTTCATACTCGATATACCTTGTCAGTATATAAATATAAAGTTTTATAATAAGGTACTAAAATCTATTTGTTTTTATAAATGAACGGGTCTCGTTTTCTAAGTTCCGCTAATTTCTTTTTATACAATTCTTTTCGTTCCTTCTCTTCTTTTCTCTTTTTAAAGTAAAGAATAATTTTCTTGATAATCCCCATGTACTAGTTTTTTAAGTTTTGTTAAATAATTTTTTGCTAATCCGTCTGTATTGTTTGCAAACTCAAGTAACTTCTCTCTGTTATATAATAATACAGGTTTCATTTTTTTATATAACTCCAACCACTCTTCATCGGTTTTTTCTGCTAACTCTTTAACTAATTTAGCAATTTTTTTCATTCTGATTTCATTATCTTCTTCATCATCATAACTTTCATCCCAAAAATCACCAAATGTTTTAAATCCTATTTCTTTTAAGTATTTTAAAGTACCTTGTTTCGATATCATAACAAATGGATGACAGTGTGCAAATGGTTTAAATGTTTTTTCACTAATATATGTTGCAAACTCGTAAAATAGTGTTTCACTTACAATACTAAAATAAGTGTTCTGATAATCACTTGCATTTTCATAACCAAACCCCCATACAGAATTTATATCATCATTATCAACTACTTGTTTCTTTCTTTTCCTTAAACTATGATATCCTTTCAATATATCTTTAATCTGTTCTTTATCTGAAGTGTATTGTTGTTGTTGTAAATCTACTTGAAATGGTATTTGTGCATCATTACAATATAACATACTCATATCATAGGATACTAAGTTATCGTTTACCAATCCATGATTTTCAAGTAATGCTAGTAATATAATTCTATGAGGTTTTAATCTTCTATTCAAACATAAAAACTTATGAGTTCGTTTAGAATCAAAATCTATACTATCAGTACTTGCATATGTTGAAGTTCCACCTTTAAATTCAAAATTACCAGATTCAAGGATTTCTTTTAGTTCCCTAGATTTTGCATATACCGCCCATGGATAAACTGCAGTTTTAATTTTTACTTCTTGTGGATTTTCTTGTAACCAATTAGAATAAATATCGTGTGTGTTTACAGCAGAACAAACAAATACTAATCTATCTGCTGGAATATCGTGTTTTTTTAATCCCTCATGAATTCTTTCAAACACCACTTCTCTAATATCACCCTCACTACTATAATCAAATAAGATGTGTAGGTTTTTATCTATAATCTGTTGTTTTGCTGTTTTAGATATGAAATCAAAAAAGGTTGCGTTCTCATGAAAGGTAAAATCTTCACCTAATCCACATAATACACTACCAAATGGAGTTATGGGGTAAAATGTTGTATGTTCGTTATTATTAAGTAAACAAAAATCTTTAACACTAATATCATTACAAATATCAGCTGGAATATTGTGGTTACAATCATAAGTTGCAACTTGTTCGTATTTTTTTATGAAGTGTTCTATACTTTTTCCTTGTTGGAAATCGTTTAAGATATAGGAATCTAAGAAATTGTAATTTAAACCATTAGGGATTATCCCACTTGGTCCAAAATAATCAAAAACCCTATTTAGTTTATCATTTTTAAGTTTAAACATAATATAGTTCTGGATATTCAACTATAATATGTACTCCCCCTTCTGATAATGCTTGTTCGTATGCAGGAACAATCTTTTCTACTTTATCTAATTTGTGTATAGTACAATTTGTAACCATCTGTTGAAACGCATCGGTATAATCAGCCTTGTGTTGATGACCAGGGTCTAAAGGTTTATCACTTCCTTTACCAACTCTTACAATCACATTTGGTTTCCAATCACCATCAGACATTGCCTCTAACTTATCTAAATGATTTATTAATTGATTACATGCCAGAATTAAGAAATCCCATCTTGGATAAAATGTAACAACTTGATGACCTGTCATAGCCAATCCCATAGTCATTCCCATTTGGGTTTCTTCCATTACTGGTGTTTCTATCATTCTTTCTTTTGGTAATCCCTCAATTGTTTTACTCATTGGGT
>MDSX01055114.1_pt1 | contig 15706 bp, 11 predicted proteins | sample 811141 | NCBI WGS metagenome assembly MDSX01 (sample SAMN05326642, study PRJNA326480) | marine metagenome | isolation source: seawater | place: Atlantic Ocean: South East | collected 2010 | reverse complement strand
CTTTTCTAAAAGATATTTTACTAGATTCAGATTTCAATTCTGGTGATTATGACACTCATTATATCGATGATAAAATTGAAGCTTGGAATTCAAAGAAAGAAACAAATATTGATGAAGCACTGATTGCCGCCACATTATTTAACTGGGAAAAAAGAGAAAATAGTAGGCGTTTGTTAAAGACAATGCCATCTGGGTGGAGAAACAGTTTTTACGAGCATCAAACAGATGCTTTCATGATAGGTGAGAAAGAAAAAGATGTCAAATATAGATTTGATGGCGATTCATTTGAGGTTTTAGTTGGTAATGAGAAACATATTATTTCAAATCCTAAATTTGATGGGAATAGCCTAAGTGTTGATATAGATGGAATAGTCTCTAGATTCGATTTGGCTCGAAACGGGATGCATCATTTTATTCAAAATGAAAAGTTAGGGACTGTCCATGTTAAACTTATAGAAAGGTTACCTCTAAAGGAAAAGGAAAAAGTTAAAGGGGGATATGAAAGCCCAATGCCATCACAGATTGTAAAAGTATTAGTAAAGGCAGGTCAAAAAGTGAAGTCTGGAGATGGACTGGTAGTTCTTTCTTCAATGAAAATGGAAAACACAATTGAAGCTAGTGAAGAAGGAGTGGTGGAAGAGGTATTTGTAAAGGAGGGAGGTAATGTGGAAGCAGGATTCTTGTTGATGAAGATTGTATGATGAGCACAGAGACACAAAGACACTGAGATTATGTCAAGTGAAGATTAGCTAGAACGTGGAGGCACAGAGTTGACAAGAAAAATGATCCGAGAAGATTAGCATCCTTGTCAAAAGTTATTATTGGTGCAGCTATTGAAGTGCATCGGGAATTTGGTTCTGGGTTATTGGAATCTGTTTATGAGATGTGTTTAGAGAATGAATTGAAAGTAAAGATTTGAAAGTAGACCTGCAAGTTAGGTTGCTGGTTATGTATAAAGGTAGGAAGTTAGACTAGAACTTTGTGATTGATTCGTTGGTTGAAAATGAGTTTATTATTGAATTGAAATGTTTTGAAACTCTTTTGCCTGTTCATGAAGTTCAATTGGTAACATAGCTTAAACTTTCAAAAAAGAAATTAGGACTTTTACTAAATTTCAATGTTCCTATTTTGAAACAAGGAATAAGAAGAAAAGTGAAGAATTTATAAACTTGGCGACTTTGTGCCTTAGCTTTTAAAAACATGAAATTATACACACCAGAACAGACAAAAAAAATCCACTCTCATACTTTTGCATATTTAGAAGTTTCAGAAGAAGAGCATGTTCTCAAACTGACCTTAGATAGAGCAGGAAAGAAAAATGCTTTGCATCCTCAAATGGTCAATGAAATAGCTTTTGCTCTTCACTACGCACATTTTGAAAAAGATATTTGGATAATTGAGGTTGGGGCGAAAGGAGATATATTTTGTGCAGGAGCTGATTTGAAAGCAATGGCTGGAATAATAGAAGAGCATAATTCTTCAGTTCCATTGCCTAATGGAGAAATTTTGATCGGAGAGCTCTTTAATAAAGTATATAAACCTACAATTGCTAAAATCACAGGAGATGTATATGCAGGTGGGTTTTTCTTTCTGGCAGGATGTAATATAGTTGTTGCTCAAGATGATTTAAAATTTGGACTGCCTGAGGTGAAAAGAGGATTGTATCCTTTTCAAGTAATGGCAGCTTTGCTTAAAGTCATGCCAGAACGAAAAGTGGTAGATTGGTGCATAAGAGGATATAACCTTCCTGTGAATGAGGCGAAAGAGTATGGTTTGGTGACAGAAGCTGTACCTCGATCTGAGATTAATGAAAGAGTAGAAAAAATCATAGAAGAGTTAAAGCAAAATAGCCCCTCGGCTATAAGAATGGGACTCGAGTCGTATGATCATATTAAGTCATCAGCTTCTGAACATAAATATCTCTTTGATATGCTCACTAAAACAATTTCATCCAATGATGGAAGAGAAGGGCTAAAAGCTTTTAGGGAGAAAAGGAAACCAATTTGGACAGGAGAATAATTACTTAAGGGATGATGAGAATGTGATGTGAATTTGGAGGATACTTTATCTAATGATTATTCTGAAATCACTTTAATCAAATCAAACAAGAGAAATAGAAATGTACAATAAAGATTTATTCAAAGATAAAATAGCTTTGATCACTGGGGGAAGGAGTGGAATAGGTTATGGCATAGCCAAACAGATATTAGAGTTAGGTGGTAAGGTTTTTATCATCAGCCGAAAGGAAGAGAAGTTGATTAAAGCAAATGATGAACTTTCTGAATTAGGTGAATGTCATTGTCACCCTTGCGATATAAGAAAGACAGAAGACATTGCTGCAGTTGCTAATAAAATTAAAGATGTCTATGGAAGATTAGACATATTGGTGAATAATGCAGGAGGTCAGTTTCCTGCTCCTGCAGAATTGATAAGTGAAAATGGTTGGGCAGCAGTGATAAACAACAACCTAAATGGCACTTTCTACATGTCACAGCACATGTATAAGACTTTTTTTAAACAACAGAAAGGTGGAGTTATCGTGAACATTATTGCAAATATGCATAGAGGATTTCCAGGTATGGCGCATACAGGAGCTGCTCGTGCTGCTGTGGATAACTTGACGAAAACACTAGCTCAAGAATGGGCAGAAAGCAATGTAAGAATCAATGCAATTGCTCCGGGAACCATAGAGTCGTCAGGATTAGAACAATACCCGCCACAAATACAACAACAATTCGAAGAAGGTAAAAAAGCCAATCTTATGGGAAGATTTGGAACAGTAGAAGACATATCAAATGCGGTAATGTTTTATGCAAGTCCATTATCCTCTTATATTAGTGGAACTACACTCTACGTCGACGGATTAGAACATCTATCTGCGAATAGAATGGATCTTTACAATACTTTAAAATCAATGATGTAATCATGGCAGAGGAAAAATTAAAATCAATTATAGAATACTTTTACCATTCAGAATCTACTACTCCTGATAAGATATTTCTGCGCCAACCCAAAGGTGATCAGTGGATAGAATTGACATTTAGAGAAGCTGGAATTGAGGCTCGAAAAGTTGCGGCATACATGCAAAGTATTGGTCTGGGTAAAAATGATCACATAGCTATTTATTCTAAAAATTGCTATCACTGGATTATGTCTGACCTGGCTATAATGATGATAGGTGCAGTATCTGTACCTCTATATGCAAGTCTAAGTAAAGATCAGCTCAAAGAGGTTCTAAGTATAAGTGATTCCAAGGCTGTTTTTCTAGGTAAACTAGATTCTTGGGGAGATAAAGGAGAGGCTATAGCTGATGGAGTCAAGATGATAAGATTCCCTCAATATCCGGATAACGCCACTGTAGATATGGGTGAAAAATGGGAAGATATAATAAATAGTCATGAGGCACTAACTGAAAATTATATACCCGATCTGGATGACTTATGGACTATAAAGTTTACTTCTGGTACAACAGGAACACCTAAAGGAGTTATGCACATTCATAGAACTCCAACATTAATAATGGCCAATGAGAAAAAGACAAGTTTTATAGGAATGTATAACCTGAAAGAATTTAGGTTCTTTTCATTTTTACCTCTTAATCATGTAGGAGAAAGATTAGGAATGGAGGTTCCTGCTTTAGCTACTGGAGGGTCTATTTCTTTTGCAGAAAGCTTAGATACTTTTGCTAAAAACATACAGGAAACTCAGCCAACCATGATTTTTGCTGTTCCGCGTATTTGGACCAAGTTTTACTTGGGTGTATTGGCTAAAATGCCTCAGAAAAAATTGGATCTATTTTTCAGAATTCCTATTCTTTCTGGAATAATAAAAAAGAAAATTAGAACAGGTTTAGGATTGAGAGATGTACAAGTGGCGGCCACAGGAGCAGCTATTACGCCTGGATTTTTAAAGGATTGGTATAAAAGATTGGGAATACATTTAGTGGAGGCTTATGGCATGACTGAAGTTTGTGGATCTATGACTAATGGTGTAGACTTAGATGCTCCTCAAGACAGTGTAGGAAGGGCTATTCCATTTGGAGAAGTGAAAATCCATGAACAAACCGGTGAGATACTCATGAAGACCCCTTATATCATGACAGGTTATTATAAGGATCCGAAGAAGACCGCTGAGGTGTTAAAAGACGGTTGGATGCATAGTGGAGATAAAGGTACAATGGATGAAAGAGGATATGTCAGAGTAATAGGAAGAGTGAAAGATGCATTTAAGACTGCAAAAGGAGAATTTATTACACCAAACCCTCTAGAAACAGTATTAGCCAAAAATGATTATATCGAACAATGTTGTGTGGTAGGATTGGGTATGCCTCAACCTATGGCATTGGTAAATCTATCTGAAATAGGGCAGGCTGCAGATAAGAAGAATGTTGAAGAATCATTTAGAAATGATATGAAAGCTCTCAATGCCACTCTTGATTCATATACTAGAATATCAACAGTTGTAATAGATCAAAATACTTGGTCAATCGAAAATGAAATGATAACACCTACACTTAAAGTGAAAAGAGGAAAACTAGATGAATGCTATCTGAATGAATATCACAAATGGCATGAAGATGAAGAAGATGTGATGTGGGTATGAACACAGCTTTAATTACAGGAGGCTCCAGTGGAATAGGCTACGGTCTTTCAGAGAAATTTGCATCAGAAGGGTACAGGATACTTTGGGTTTCAAAACCAAAGGAAGAGTTGGCAATAGCGAAAAAACAAATAATGGCCGATTATCCAGATCTTGAGATTCACACCTTAACAAAAGATTTATCAAAAGAAGGTTCATGTAAAGAGGTACATGAGTGGGCCAATAATATTGCCCCAATAGATGTATTAATCAATAATGCAGGATTTGGAACATATGGATTCATAAAAGACTGTTCTATAGAGAAAGAAGTATCCATGATCCAAGTAAATGTAAAGGCATTATATCTCCTTACTCGATACTTTATGGGTGATATGATGAAAAAAGATACTGGTACAATTATCAATATCTCGTCCAATAGTTCATTTGAAACGGTGCCAAGAATGCTAACTTATTCTTCAACAAAGGCATTTGTTAAACATTTTTCAAGAGGACTGAATGAAGAATTGAAAATGATTAATTCAAAAGTGAAGGTAATTACCATTTGTCCCGCAGCCGTTGTCGATACTAATTTTAAAAAAGAAGCTAAGATGGAAAGGGTCAAAACTTTTGAAGGCTTGGCAGCAACATCTTTAAAAGAAGTTGTGGCTGATACTTGGAGCGCATTTGAAAAAGGAAAATCTTTTCAGATATCAGGATGGAAAATGAGGTGGTTGTATAAAATATATGGATTTATTCCTTTCAGCATTAAAATGAAACTTACTGCTGATGAGACATCCGAAATATGAAAAATAAAGAAAAATGAAAACAGCATTCATCACAGGAGGAAGTAGAGGAATAGGAAAGGCGATTGCCTTGAGATTAGCTAAGGAAGGATACAATATTGTAATTGCTGCCAAAACAGTAGAAAAACACCCTAAGTTAGAAGGTACAATTCATACCACTGCAGAAGAGATAAAAAAAGCTGGAGGAACTGCACTTCCTATCAGAGTAGATATCAGAGATGAGCAGAATGTCGCTGATGCTGTGGATCAAGCTTGTATCAGATTTGGAGGTATTGATATCTTGGTAAATAATGCGAGTGCGATAAGCCTTACCCAGATTGAGAACACATCAATGAAACGATATGACCTTATGCATGCCGTGAATGTAAGAGGCACATTTATGGTTGGTAAGTATTGTATTCCACATCTCAAAAAAGGGAATAATCCTCATATTCTAACTTTGTCCCCTCCGCTGAACATGGATCCCAAGTGGTTTGGAGCTCACCTCGCTTATACCATGAGTAAGTATGGAATGAGTATGAGTATTCTTGGTCAAGCAGAGCAACTCAAAGATGATGGAATCGCAGCTAATGCACTTTGGCCGGCCACAACTATCGCAACAGCAGCAATAAAATATGCTTTAGGAGGAGATGCCATGATGGAACAGAGTAGATGGCCATCAATAATGGCGGATGCTGCTTATGCTATTCTGCATAGAGATTGTAAAAAGTGTACGGGCAACTTTTTTATCGATGAAGATGTACTGCGTGAAGAGGGAATATCAAATTTTGAACATTATTCTGTTAATCCTTCGAAACATTTGATCAAAGATTTGTTCCTTTAGTGAGTAATTGAAAACAATGCATCAATACTTCACAGAAGAGCATAATTTATTTAGAGAGGGATTTAGAGATTTCTTAAAAGTAGAAGTAGCTCCTCACATCGATCAATGGGAAAAGACCAGCCATATAGACAAGTCTATCTTTAAGAAGTTTGGAGATATGGGTTACTTCGGATTGAATTACTCAGAGAAATACGGGGGCCTTGATTTAGACTTTTTCTATACCATCATATGGCTTGAAGAACTACAAAAAGTCAATTCTGGAGGATTTGCAGCGGCTATGTGGGCTCATGCTTTTTTAGCAATGCAACATCTTAATGCAGAAGGAGATGAACGAATTAAAAGAGACTATTTAGCTCCCAGTATTTCGGGTGATAAAGTAGGATGCCTTTGCATCACTGAACCATTTGCAGGATCAGATGTAGCAGGAATGAGGACTATTGCTACTCTTGAAGGTAACGAATGGGTACTCAATGGTTCTAAAACATTCATTACCAATGGAGCATACAGTGACTACCTAGTAGTGTCTGCTAAAACTAATCCAGATGCAAAAGCAAAAGGAATAAGTATTTTCCTTGTTGATAGAGAGACTCCAGGATTGAGTGCAAGTAAACTGGACAAGCTCGGATGGAAAGCTTCGGATACAGCAGAAATCTCTTTTGATGGTGTAAGGATCCCTAAAGAAAATTTGATGGGAGCAGAGAATAGTGGGTTTGCTTACCTCATGCAGCACCTTGCTACGGAACGTCTCATCATGGGTATAAATGCTCACGCAAGAGCTGAATACGCATTGGAATATACTCGGCAATACATGTCTGAAAGAACAGCTTTTGGAAAAGAGTTGAATAAATTTCAAGCTCTAAGGCACAGGATGGTAGAGCTATGCACAGAAATAGAAATAATAAAGACATTTAACTATCATATTGCTGATCGACTCAATAAAAATGAATATGTAGTCAAAGAAGCAAGCATGTCCAAACTTCAGGCTACAAAAGTCGCTGATAAGGTCATGTATGAATGTCTTCAGATGTTAGGAGGTTATGGTTATATGGAAGAATACCCCTTAGCTAGAATGCTTCGAGATAGTCGCCTTGGTCCTATTGGCGGTGGCACATCGGAGATTTTGAAGGAAATACTTGCTAAGATGATCATAGATAAGAAGGATTATAAACCTAGTTTATAATCCTTCTGTTTTAATTGGTTTCAAGGATTTAAGAATTGTTTTTCAAAAGCAACTCTTACCATGCCGACTGAATTTTTTACCCCCATTTTTATCATGATGTTTTTTCGATGAGTATTTATCGTCTCACTACTTAAGAAAAGCTGTTGAGCTATTTCTTTGGAGGAATATTCATAAGCAACCAAGTGCAGAACTTCTCTTTCTCTTTTAGTGATTTTCATGGATTGATTTCTTTGATTTAGAGTTTAATTAGAATCAGATGGTAGAATGTCTTTTATTCTGGACAATGCTTTGACATAGTGGTTTTCTGCTTGCTTAATATTTTCAATTGTTGGGTCTTTTAGCATTTTTTCTAGTTGTGGGAAGTAGCTAAAATCGAAATCTTGATCTTCTAATTTTGAAAATATGGTTTTGAATGAATCGTTTCTCTTTTTTCTGTGGTCGCAGATAGATGATGGTCCATTGTAGTATTAGATTCAACCGCTGAAAGCAGTGAATTTGAACGTGTGTGGTCATTTTGAAAAGCTAAATTTTGATTGTCATCAAGCACAAATAAGTTGGCCTTGAAAGTAGGGTCGATATTTTGTACAGCGAGTTGAAGTTGGTTAATTAAAAATTGCATTTCGCTTATTGTATTAGACAAGTCATTGCATTTATTACAAAATTACCTAAGGCAGCTTAGATTAAATCCCAAAGAATCAATGAAAATTTTGCTGGTAGAAGATGAAGAGCTTTATGCGAATCAGGTGGAAATTTTAGTTGATAGAATTGGTCACCAACTTATTGGAGTCTGCGATAGCAGCGATAAAGTAATCAATGTCTTAGACCACGATGAACCGGATCTAATTCTAATGGATGTTCACATAAATGGAGAATATGATGGAATAGAGTTAGCTAGTCTTATTAATAAAGATCAAGAAATACCAATCATTTTTATCACCTCATTGCGTGATGACCTAACTTTTAAAAGAGCCCAAAGAGTAGGAGCTACTAATTTTATAGTTAAACCCTTTGACCAATTACAACTAGAGAGAGCTATAGACTTACTTAGCTGTAAAAAAGCCTAAATCAGAACCAAAAGACAACGATATTTCAAATATTGGAAGTGATCATTTCTATATCAAACAGAGTGGAACTCTCACAAAAGTTGGATTTGATGAGATTTATTATTTATCTGCCGATGGTCATTATTGTAATGTTCATAAGGCCAACAAAAAATTTATTGTTAGAATTTCGTTGGTTCAGCTAGCAGATAAAATACCTAAAAATTTCTTTCTCCAAACCCACAGATCTTACATCATCAATAAAAAGAAAATCAAAAAATTAAATTTGAAAGAGAATATCATAGATCTAAATGGGCAAATGATTCCTATTAGTAAGCTGAATAGGGCCGAAGTAATTAAGTCTTTGGGGCTGGTCCTAGAATAAGAGTTTTTATAGGAGCTATTTAGTTGTAGGCGTTTAATTTAAGAAAGGAAGGACATATTATAATACCGGTTAAATCATCTCTAGCTCAATACCCATTACATTCATGAAAACTTAAAATAATTAAGAATGGCATCACTATACTTTACAGAAGAACATGAAATGTTCAGACAATCTTTTAGGGCATTCCTAGAAAAGGAGGCCATCCCCAATATAGATCAATGGGAAGAGGACAGGAGAACACCTAGAGACATCTGGAAAAAGATGGGCGACATGGGATTTTTAGGATTGAGTTGGCCAGCAGAATATGGAGGGCAAGAGCTAGATTTCTTTTTTGATGTGGTTTTTAATGAAGAATTAGGAAAATGTGGTAGTGGTGGTTTTGCTATTACCCAACAGGTGGTGCAGTATATGTCTGGTCCTTATATTTTGAAATATGGAAGTGATGAGTTAAAGAAAAAATACCTTCCTGGATTGGTGTCAGGAGACTTGATTTCCTCGATTGGAATCAGTGAGCCAGGAGCAGGATCTGATGCGCAAAATATACAGACTAAGGCAATCAGAGATGGTGATCATTACATTGTGAATGGGTCTAAAACCTTCATTACCAATGGTATATACGGGGATCTTATCGTAACGGTGGTTAAAACTAATCCAGATGCAGGAGCAGCTGGAGTGAGTTTGTTAGTAGTCGAGCAACAGATGGAAGGAGTCTCTATGCGAAAGTTGAAAAAATTGGGTTGGCATTGTTCTGATACTGCGGAATTAAGTTTTGATAATGTAAGGGTCCCAGTAGAAAATCTAATAGGAGAAGAGGGGAGAGGGTTTTATTACTTAATGAATGGATTACAACTAGAAAGACTTTGTGCCGTGCCGGCAGCTGTAACTGGATGTGAAACCGCTATTAATACTTCACTTCAATATATGAGTGAAAGAGAAGCATTCGGAAAACCTATAAATCGATTTCAAGTTTTGCGACACAGAGTGGCACAATTAGCTTCTGAAATAGAAGCATTGAAAGCCTTTTCTTATCACTGTTGTGATATGTTCAATAGAGGCATCTATGATGTCAAATTATGTTCAATGGCAAAACTTCTAGCCACTGAACTCGCAGAGAAAGTAGCCACACAATGCTTACAGTTTTATGGAGGTTATGGATTTATGGAGGAGTACCCAATGGCTAGGATGTATAGAGATGTCAGAGTTGGCACTATTGGAGGAGGATCATCTGAGATCATGAGAGAGATCTTAGCCAAGATGATTATTGATGATGTGAGTTTCAAAAAAGAACCTTCCAGTATTGTAGAAGGAAGTAACGGTAAAGCGAAGTTTCAAAAGGTAGAATCTGAAACCACAAGCAATGGGAATGGCCATTCATTTGAACAAATTTTAGAGGGTGTTTCCCAAACGGCCAAGGAAACTAATGCAATAGGGAAAACGGTAAAGTTTGATTTTGGAGGTCAACAGCTTTTTATAGATGGAACAGGTACAGACAATCTTGTCAGTGATGAAAATAAGGATGCGGATTGCACAGTAGGAATAACTATAGAAGATTTTCAAAGGTTGGTAAAAGGAGAACTTAACCCTATGTCTGCGATGATGAGCGGCAAGTTGAAAATAGATGGAGATATGGGAGTGGCTATGAAGTTGCAGAGTTTGTTTGGATAATTTTAAAGCAAGTCAAAATGAACCATTTCACAGAAGAACACAACCTATTCAGAAAATCGCTAAGGGACTTTTTAGAAAAGGAAGTACGACCCAATATAAATCAGTGGGAAGAAGATGGAGAGTTGCCAAGGTGGATATATGAGAGGTTTGGAGAGATGGGATATTTAGGAATTGCGCTACCTGAGAAATATGGTGGTCTAGATTTAGACAATTGGTATGGAGTGGTTTTTAATGAGGAAATGAATCGGATGAATTCTGGAGGGTTTTGTGCTTCAATAGGTGCTCATCCTGGATTGGCCATGACTCATATTAATCATGAAGCTACAGAGGAGTTAAAGCAGAAATACTTGGTGCCTGGTATAGAAGGCAATCTCATCGGCGGAATGGCCGTGACTGAACCCTTTGGAGGGTCTGATGTGCAAGCTGTAAGAACAACAGCGATCAAAGAAGGAGATCATTACATTGTAAATGGATCCAAGACCTTTATCACTAATGGTGTAAATAGTGACTACCTCGTGACTGCTGTTAAGACTGATCCCAGTCAGAAAGCTAAAGGGATGAGTATGCTTATCATTGATAGAGATATGCCAGGTGTATCCGCTCAAAAATTAGACAAATTGGGTTGGAGAGCATCTGATACAGGAGAGATAGCATTTGATAATGTAAAGGTGCCTATAGATAATCTATGTGGAGAAGAAGGACATGGTTTTTACTATATCATGCACCATTTTGTATCAGAAAGACTCATGATGGCTAATAGTGGGGTAGCTATGGCGGAATATGCATTAGAATGTACTCTTCAGTATATTTCAGAGAGAGAAGCATTTGGGAAAAAGATCAATCGATTCCAGGTGTTGAGACATCGTATTGCTCAGATGTCATCAGAAATAGAAATGAATAAAGTTTTTGTCTATGACCTATATCGACGATATCAGGAAGGTGACTATTTAGTAAAAGAAGCCTCAATGGCAAAACTAACATGTACCCAACTGAGTGATAGAGTCATCGATCAATGTCTACAGATGTATGGTGGCTATGGATTCATGGAAGACTATCCTTTGGCCCGGATGTATAGAGATACGAGGTTGGGACAAATAGGAGGTGGCACATCAGAGATTCTATGTGAGATCATTGCTAAAATGATGATAGATACCAAAAGTTATAAAGCGGCAGCTAAGAGTTGATTTCTTAAAAGTCAGAAGTCAGAAGTCAGAAGTCAGAAAATGCAAGTTAACGAAATGTCAGATTTGAAGTAAGTCCTCTTTTGATAGAGGATTGAGGAGTTAGTTTCTAATTTTAAAATCACCTCTCCACTTTCACACCCAATTCCTTCTCTAACTCTTCCACCTTCCCTAGCAACCAGTCTTTATTCGGAGCTATCATCTTGGATTCCAACTTCTTACGTATGTTTTTTAATTTTACTTTGTCCCTTCGTTCTTTTACTCTTACGATGTCTTGAATAGTAGAGTTGAAGTTTTTGAAGGAAGATTTTCTTCTTTCTGAAATGTTAGTTTTTCGACGTAAGTAGACATTAAAACTCTTAATTAATGAGTCGAGTGCATCGAGTTCATCGAGTTCAAAATAAGAAACCAGTAGCATTAGTCTCGTGTTAAGATTATAAGTGATATCGTCGAATTCAACTTCCCGGAGAGTTGCAATCACTTCTTCGTAGTCTTTTTTGTTAATGAAGACCCTGGCCTTGTTGAAGGCGACAGCGGTCACTCTATATTTCTGATTAAGTTTTGGATTGTAATCTTCTATAAATTTAAGAGTCCATTCAAATTCTCCTAATCGGCAAGCATTTACACAAATGTTTCTAAATGTATCCGGAAGTAATTCTTCATTGTACATAAATGAATTGTTTTCAAGACCAACATTATATAATTCGAATAGAACTTTTGCGGCACTCTTGTTTCCAGAATTCAATATCCTAACGGCCTCATTTATTAAGGTGAAAACAATATTACTAAATTCAGAAACTGCAAATAATTGGTGTCTTTTTGATATGTATTTATGAAGTTTTTCTATTTCTGAGAGTTTATTCTTTGAATTTGACAATTCGATAAGTTTCAGATAGAAATATGGTTTGCTTCCTCTTCGTGCTGTTCTTCTCGCAAAATTCTCAACCTCTTCAACGAAAGTTAATTGGTCATTTTTATTTGAAACTGAATTGTCATTATTGATCAAATGTGTTAATCTCAATTTTTCTGAAAGGAAAATCTCGTTTAATATTTTGTCCGCCTTGAGCATAAACTCAGAAGAATCTCGATTCTTTTTTATTGCTATTTTTCTTTCAAAATCACCGGTTAAATTGATTAAAGTATGATAATGATGAAATCTATGTGTATAATATTCAAAAGTTAGAGCCTTCTCTTTATTCAATGATTCGTCGAATCCTTTGATTGCTTTAGGTATTAATTCATCAATACTTTTATTAACGGTGGCATCGAGTAGAGATTTTCGCAATTTTAAGTCAGAATTTTGAAATTCCTCCATTGCAAGAAATTTTTCGGTTATTAGAAGACATTCATGTAATTTTTTTCTTAATCTTTCATCTGAAAAAGCTGTATTCTGAGAGAGCTTCCAAATGCCTCTGTAATCTAGTTCTAGTTTATTGGTCTGTTCTAATAAATCATTGAAAAACAGGGTGTTATCTTCTGAGAAGTCGAAATAAGGCGATTGGATAAAAAGCTTTAACTTCTTTAATTCACTAGGTGAAAATCTCTTTAATACTTTTATCAGTTTGTAATCCTTCATATTTGAAACACAATTTGCATGTTTCTCTCAATAAATTCTCCTATTTTTAGGACATAATACCAAAACGTCACACAATGCGAAATTTGTTCATCGTGGGCATGATGTTTTATACATCATGGATCATGGCACAAACAAATCCTTCGGCTATTGATCTTAAAATTATAAAAGGAAAACCTTTTATCCACTCGCTTACTGGTCTAAATGTAATGGCTATAGAGCCTACTACAATTCGGATTAAAGAGGTAAGCAATCCGGATAAAGGGTCTCATGACATTACATTTCAATCCAATGAGACAGGTAACTTCGTCACTACTTACAAGTACGAAGAAAATGGATTGACTTACTATACTACAATTAACATTACTGTCTTAGAATCCATTGTCAAATTGGAACATGATTATCAAGAAATTGCTCAAGGTGAGAATGCGATCATAGATGTGCTCAGTAATGATGAAAGTACATCAGGTGGATTGGAAGTAACTTCGATACCATATGTTCAAAACGGCAAAGCGACAATACTAGGTGGATTTATAGAATTTACTCCAGATACTGATTTTTATGGATTAGCATATTTGAATTATGCGGTAATTGATGAAATGGGAGTATCAGAGACGGGCTTTGCTACAATTAATGTATTGCCCTCTGATCTGAGTAAAAGTGGAAATATTATTCACGACAAATACTTTGTTCAAGTTGGAGAATCCATTGATATAGTGATTCCTTCTGAAATGAACCGAAATGATTTTGGTACTACTTCCTTGGGTAAATTAAATTCTTTTAGTTCTGGTGTGTTGAGGTATAAAGCAGGTAATAATTCTGGAGTTGATCATTTGAATTATTATGCCAACGGCACTTCTAAACAATTGGAGTTATTTGTTTTTGGTAAAAGTGAAAATTATGGATTTATAAGAGATGATGTCATTTTTACTTCTATGGATAAGAGCGTAAGCTTTGATGTTTTTGCAAATGATTTGGAAAGGACATTTTCAATAGTGGAGAAATCTCCTGAGTTGAAGTTGGTAAGTCCTGGTTCAGGGCAATTGGTATATAGTCCTCCTCAGGGATTCCAAGGATCTAAAGATTTTTATTACAAAGTGACGGATGGGACAAATACTCATCTAGGGAATATAGAAATTATAGTCAATGATGATCTTCCACAAACAAGGATTTATGATTTTGTCACAAGAGAAAACACTCCCTTTTTAATAGAGCATTCAAGTATTACTGATGGATCTATAATTTTTTCTCAGGCACCAGTTAATGGTGTATTGAGAATTCAAGAAAATGGTTATTTCTACTGTGGAGGCCAAGTGAAAGGTCAAAATTTCATGGTATATGATCCCAATGATGGATTTGTAGGTGATGATGAATTTGAAGTGGAATATTGTAGTGAAAGTGGTGCTTGTGTTACTTTGGAAGTTGTTATTAGAGTAGAAGCTTCAAATAATGATTGTAACTGTATTGGAGAAGAATGTGTATGGCCTGGAGATGCTGATGGAGATGGAATCGTCAGTGTAAAAGATTTGCTTCCTATAGGCTTTTTTATGGGGGAAAGCGGTGCAGTTAGAGCTGAGCTTGGCAATGATTGGAATGCATTAGAATCAATGAATTGGGGTATAGATATAGAGAATAGTGATGTTGATATAAAAAATGTAGATGGTAATGGTGATGGAACGATAGATGCCAATGATGTGATTTCAATAAATGAAAATTATTCTCAATTGCATTCATTCTTAAGTAGTGAGGCTTTGTCGATTAAAGATGTTCCTTTTTATGCCGTTCCAAGAGAGAAATCGGGTGTTTCTGGGGATTTGATTTTAATTGATTTATTAGTTGGTACTGAGGCTAATCCACTTTTAGAATCAAATGGTTTAGCATTTAATTTTACTATACCACCTTCATATATTGAAGACAAATCTTTACAGTTTTCCTTTTCACCTTCTGAATGGTTTGGTTATAACAATCCAACAATCAATACAGTACAATACCCTAGTGTAGGGAGAGTTGAAGCCTCAATGTCCAGAACAGGGGATCAAGCTAATGATGGATTTGGTGTGATAGGTACATTCCAAATTGTACTTCAAGAGGATATTGATGGATTTAAACCAGAAGGGAATCAGTTGCCTATTGAAATTGAAATCAATGGTGGTCAGTACCTTAATAATACAGGTTCAAAATTTGGCTTAGAGTCCTCTAAGACTACCATATATCTAGATCTCTCTGAAGAAAAAACTGATAAAGAAATAGAAATCATCACCTTCCCTAATCCTGCAGATCAAAAAATAACCATCCACGCCAATAATCAAGATGAGATTCAAAATGTCTTCATCTTTAATGCTGTAGGTCAAAGTATAAGTGATCACACTAATGTTGGCTCCAATCATTTTGAGTTAAACACATCGCAGTTCCCAGAGGGATTATATTTAGCTCGTGTGGAAACAGTACTTGGAGTGAGTATAGAGAAAATTCAAGTGG
>MDSX01090895.1_pt1 | contig 15713 bp, 17 predicted proteins | sample 811141 | NCBI WGS metagenome assembly MDSX01 (sample SAMN05326642, study PRJNA326480) | marine metagenome | isolation source: seawater | place: Atlantic Ocean: South East | collected 2010 | reverse complement strand
TGACTATTACGATTATGTTAGTAGCAATGATCATCGTAAGAATTTTGAAATAGGTTTAATAAAAAAAATAGGAAATACTAGTATAAATACAAATATTTTAGATGTAGGTTGTGGTACAGGAGACCATGTTAATAAACTTTATAATAAAGATTATGGTGTAATTGGTTTAGATAAATCGGGATCAATGGTAAATAAAGCAAAAGAAAAATATCCAGAATGCGATTTTAAAGTAGGAGATATTTTAAATAATAATATTTTTGAATATAATAGTTTTTCTCATATTTTATGTTTAGGTAGAACAATATATTTAATAAAAGAAAAAGATAAATTCTTTGAAAATTGCTATAGTTTATTAGAAGATGGAGGTCATTTGATTGTTAACTTAACAAAACGTGATAATTATAATATTTTTATTTCTAATAATAATAACAAAACACTTTATAATTCAGAAAAATATGGTAAGAAAAATACTCAACATATTGTGAAATTTAATAAAGATATTGAATATGTATGTAATTATAATAATAATAATGATTTAAATGATGATAATTTAGAACCATATTATGAAGTTGTTGAAAAGTTTCAAAATTTTGATACACATAGTGTAAGGAAAAATATATGTGAACTATATATGCCTAAAATTAGTTCCATAGTGAGTATTGCTAAATCAAAAGGACTAAATTTGATAGATAGAATGTCTTATAATGATAGTGGTTATAAAAATGAATATTTATATATTTTTCAAAAATAAATTATTATTATTATTAATATTTTTAAAAATATAAAGTATTTTTACTTTTAAATAATTTATATTTATTTTGATAAAATTTATCTTGTATATTTACTTGATCTAGCAAAAGAGTCTAAAACAAAAATTATAAATATTCCTAAAAATAAATATAATATTAGTTCTTCGGTAATATGATTTGTTTTTTCATTATGTTGTTCTTCTAATAAATGCACAATGTAATCTAGTTTACCCAGAAGTTCTTTATTATTACTTAATATTCCATTTTGTTGATTAGTATTGGTAAAATCATAATTAGATTTATAACTATCATCTAAATTAGAATATGAATTATTCATTTTATTATTATTATACATAGTGTTATTTATAGTATTAGTATCAATAGCATTCATTTTATTCAATTCATTATTAATTATATTAACATTTGACATACTATTTTCAAAATTTTTACTTTTTTGTTGTAATAAATTATCTTGAAAATTTGTATTATCTTCTTCTTCTTCATTAGAAGAATGTAATTTAGATAAAATATTAGTTACGTTGTTTATTTTAGTTTTTATTGGTTCATCACTAGATGTATCAAAATTAACACTTTTTTTATTTTTATATGTTTTATTATTTGATTTTTTATATAAAGATTCAGATTTATTATTATCTGAATCTAATGAAGCGGGATTTAATTGATACATATTCTTATAAATCCCTTAGATAATAATATTTTTAAAAACTACTAAAAATATATATATTTTTTTATATTATTAATATAAGATTAATGAATAATAAAAATAATAAAAATAATAAAAATAATAAAAGTAAAAATAATAAAACTAATGAAAATAATAGTTTATTTAATTTGGATTTTTTAAATAATTTAAGTACTAGCAAATTATTTTTAGGAATAATGATGATTTTTATGAATTTAGGTTCAAGATATATTGAAATAAAATTAACTAAAGGTCAAGAAATGATAATTAAAAATATAGCTCGTGAAGTACTAATATTTACTATTGCATTTATGGGTTCTAGAGATATTGTAATAGCTTTGGGATTAACTGCTGTATTTATAATATTAAGTAATTTTATATTTAATGAAAATTCTAAATATTGTTTATTACCAAAAAAATATAAAAAATTAGAAAATGTTATAGATACAGATGGAGATGGAGAAATATCCAAAGAAGAATTAGAAAAAGCATATAAAATATTAGAAAAAGCAAAAATACAAGAAACTAGTAATTTTAAAAATAAATTAACTAATAATTTAAATTAACTAATAATTTAAATTAAATAACTATAATTAATTATATAGCATTAATATAATATATAATTAATTATGAATAACATTGATTTTAGAGAAATAGATATTACATTTAGATATGAAACCTATTTATCCTCAGATAAGGATGAAAAAATATTTAAAGATTATAATATAATAAAAAATGGGTTATTTAATCATTATAATTTAAACGGAGATGATATACGTAATATTAATTTTTATAATTATTATGATAAACATCCTGATAAAGAAGGCACAACATATATGGACTTAAGTAGCACACTTATAAATCATAATGGTAATATAAAATTACCATTTACTAGTAATTATATTACATTAGATAATATTAACTATGTTGTTACTAATGAAACTGAAAAAAAAAAAATAACATTAGATGATATTTTAAAAGAACCAGATAAATATCAAGATTTATTGAAAAATAAAACGTTTAAAGAAATTCCTGAATTTTTTTCAAGTACATATTTAAAAAAATATAATGAGAATACGAAAGACCATTTTGACAAATTTTTTGGTCGAAAATATGGTGAACATAAAGAAGAATTTATAAGAACCTATTCGTATCAAGAATTTTTTGAAACTTATAAGAATGATGACAAAAGAGAACTTTTTAATTTATATATTAAAGCAGACGGTAAATTACCAATAGAAAATAAACTTATTAATAATATAAATGAAAATTGTAAACTTGAAATTGATGAAATAGTTAGTACTAACTCTATTTTTAGTAAATTTAAAGATAATAATTATGAAAATTTTTTTAAAATCGAAAAAGATGCTAGTGATAATCACTTAAAAACTTATTTTGACAAATTAAAAGAAAATTTTGAAGAGAATTTAAAAAAAGATAGTGAAGATGCTAGAGGTGATTATTCTTCAAGAATAATAAAATTAAATACACCCAAAGAATTTAAAGAAATTTTATATAAATATGGAAAATATTTTGTTAATGAAAATGATTATAAAACTAATAACAGTCCTGAAAAATTCTATAATTTTATTAGATCAGATAAAACATTAATTAATAAAATTATTAGTTATTATAATATATATATTATATTAAGTGAAATTTATATTGTAAGAGATTCTATAATTTATTCATTTAAAGAATTTGAAAAAGAACTCAATAGTAATAAATATAGAAAAATAAAAAAAATAATTCCTTGTACACAATTATCACATATTAGTTTCAATGATTCTAATAAATTAAAATGTTATTTTAATGTAGAATTTGAAAATATAAATAATTACTCTGTTGTTCGTTTTAATACAAATTTAATTAATATTGAAAAAAAAAATAATAGATAATAATAAAACAAGAAAAAAATATATAAATTATGGTATTAAATTATTTGATACAAAATCAAATAAAAAAGAAATTTCTATACAAACAGATATAAATTTAGATAGTTTAAAATATGATTTTAATAGTTTATTAAATAAAAATATTGAACTTTTTAAAACAAAAAAACCAAAAAATATTAAAGAAATATTTTTTGATAATGATTTATTCAATTATGTTACAAGTAAATATTATAAGAAAACAAATGATATAAATAGTTTTTTAAGTGATTTAGTATATAAAATTTTTTTTTATAAAAATCCAGAAAATATATTATATAATAATAAATTTTATATTGTAGATAATGTTAAAATAATTAACCCTAAAGAATTTAAAGAAAATAAAGATATTATTAGAAAATTTAAAGAAAGGTTAAAAGAACAAGAAGCATCAACAGAAGGACAAGAAGCATCAACAGAAGGACAACAAGCATCAACAGAAAAAAAACAAAAAGATATATTGATAAATAGTTTAGAAAATGAATTTCCTCAATTGAAAAATGAAATAGCTAATTATATAAATAAAAACAATAAACTTAGAGAAGATTATGATTTTTTTAATAATAATTATTTAGAATTTAAAACACCTGATAAACGTTTAAGCATTGATAAAAAAGATAATCGATATGAAGTATTTTTAGATGTAATATGTTTTATAAAAAATTCATTAGATGAAAAAATTAGTTTAAAAAAAAGAATGTCATGTAATTTTGATTGCTATAATAGTGCAAATAATTTAGATAAATTATTTAAAGTATTAATGAAACAGTATTTTGATAATGATTCATTTAAAAGGATGTTAAATCCTAGTAATAAAGGTGATATTAATTTAATTAATAATAGTAGTATAAAAGAAAATATAAAAGAAGATTTAAAACAGGATATAAAAGAAGATTTAAAAGAAGATATAAAAGAAAAATTAAAACAGGATATAAAAGAAGATAATGATTTAATTGATGGTGGTAAAAAAATAAAAAAAAAATATAATTATTATTTTAAAAAAAATAATAATAAATATGTAAAAAAAACATTAAAACATAAAAATAAAAAAAATAATACGTTAAAAGTAAGAAAGTTAATTAAATATTATTTAAAAAATTATTAATATGCTAATGAGTATACTAAATACGCTAAAAATAATCCATAGAAGTTTTTAGAAAATATATCTAATATATTATAAAATGCATTTTTTATTTTAAAATTAAATAATGCTGCAATACCATATATAGACCATATAAAAGCCATTAAGAAGAATATAAAATAATTTTCTTGAGATCGTATAACATAATATATATATATTTTATAAAAAAGTAAAAAGAAAAATCCAAATCCTATTAAAGTAGAAACTAATATATTAATTATATTAATTTCTTGTAAATAGCCAAAAAATAACATACCAAAATTATAACCTACTAATTCCAATATTTTCTTTTGATCATTTTTAATAAAATCAAATAATGTAAAACTAATATTTTGTAATTTATTATTATTATATGCAAAATATGCTATTGAAGATAAAATCATTGTTGGTGTAGTTAAATACCAATCATAATATCTATATTTAGCAATATCTACTAAATCTACATTTTTTGTATAAAAATATAAAAACCATAAATAAAATGATCCTTCAATAAATTGAACAATATTTTCTAATGCTAATGCTTGTTTTAATATAATTTGATTTGGTTGTAATTTTATAAATTGTGCACCAATACCAATAAATAAAGTTAATAGTTGTGCAATAAAAGAAATTATCATTGTTTTTTTTACAATTTTTTCTAACATTATTAATAATTAATATAAGAAGATATATTTTAATTATAGTCTTCTAAAAAATAAAATATATTTTTATTATATATAAATGGCAAAAAAAGTTTTAAAAAATGTTGAAAATTTCGTAAATAAACATTCTATTAGTTCATTAATTGGTATAATTTTAGCTGTTTTTATTGGCGGCTATTTACTCAATTTATTTATAGGAGGTGGATTAATGTATAAAACTATAGAAGGAAATACTAATATGAATTCTAACATGAATGGACGTATTGTTTATTATTATATGAATGGTTGTCCTGCGTGTCAACAATTTAATCCAATATGGGATGAATTTGAAACACAATATAATGGTGATATGTCAATTGAAAAAATAGAACAAGCTAATGCAGGCAATGATTTAAGTGCATATAATGTTCAAGGTTTTCCAACTGTAATAAGATTAGATTCGCAAAATACATTAGTTGATACATTTAGTGGACCAAGAACGTTGGATAATTTAAATAGTTTTGTTCAATAAATATTAAGTATTATTTAATATAATATTAAATACTTTTTTTAATATTATATTATGGCTCTCTCAAATTTAGATAAAAATAATTTAACTCGTTTATTTGAAATGATAAATGTTAAAGATGGAAATTCTCTAAGTTATAATAATTTAACTAATTTACGTTCTAATTATTCTACTTATAGCAAATTAGAATTAATAGCAAAACAAATAGAATTTTTAAAATTAGAAGCACAAAATATTTTACAAAATCATGATCTAAATAATGATTTAAGTTGCTTAAAATATAATTTTCGCAAAGTTCCCGGCACCTATTATTATGTTTATGAAAATGCTGATAATGAAAAGCTTCTTTCATTAATTGGACCAGATGAATGGTCTAATTATAATAAATTTATTACAAAAGTTTATTACGATTATGATTACCAATTTTATAAATTAGATTAATATTTATATATTTTTTAAATTTTTAAAAATATATCCAATATTTCTTTTGCTAAAGTCTCTCGAGATTTTGCACCATATAAATTAACACCATAAGATAATGCTTTTGGTCTAAAAATTTTAATATTTGTTTCTGGATTATTTTTCTTATAATTTTCTAATAATTCTTCTTGGACATTTTTTGCTCTATAAACATCTTGTAAATATAAATTATTCATAATTTTAATCCCTTGATTTGCATTATTTAAACTATTTCCAACACCATAAGCACTTATTAAAACAATATTTTGTAAATTTAATTTTTCACAATTTAATATATTTTTTGTTAAACTATCTGAATAATCTTTTGTAAATGGTTGTGCACCACTACAAAAAACAATATTAGAAAAATTAAAATTCGCAAAATCATTATATTCACAAATTTCCAAATTAGGACTTCTCAATAATAAATTAATGTTTTTATTACTTAATCCGCCTCCTCTATATGGTATTTTTATATTTTCAGGGTTACTTGTTAAAGCTAAAATTTTATTATTTTTATTATTATTATTTAATCCTTGATATACTAATTCTCTTCCTAAACCACCACTAGATCCTACTATACATAAATCAAAACCATTTGCAATATTAATATTTAATAATATAAATAATAACTTGAAAACACATTTTAATACCATAATAAATTAATTATTAAAATTGATTTTAAATATTAAATTTTATAAAAAGTAAAAACTAAATCTAAATTTATAAAAATGCTTTTATTAAAGTTACATGATTTAATAAAAGTAAAAATTATTAGTCGTCCATCAAAAGTATGTAAAACACCATATGTTGCTGATATAGAACTTCCAAATGGAACAATAGTTCAAGCGCATACTGCTTCTCTTGGTTGTTGTGGTTTATGTGAAAAAGATTGCTATGTTTACGCATCACCTATGTTATCTAATTGTCCGCAATCAAAATCAAAAGTATGTACTTATAAAGTATATTTGGCACAAATTTATGAAGAAAAAATCATTAATGAAAAAAAATATATTAATGATCAATTTATTGGAATAGATCCAAAACTAGCAGAAACGTTAGTAGAAAAAGCATTAATTGGAAACTGCTTTCCAACTTTACAAAATATTAAAAAGCATCGCCGTGAAGCAGTACTAGGTAATTCACGTTTTGATTTTATAGGAATTGATGCTAATGATAAATATTTTATATTAGAAGTAAAAAATGTACCATTATCAGATTTTGCAGATGTTAATCATGTAGAAAAAAAAAAGTTATTAAAAGAAAACGCGTTTAAAAATATGAAGTTTAATGAAAAAATTTCATATTTTCCAGATGGTTATAGAAAGACTAAAGGTGTTGTTGTAAGTGAACGTGCATTAAAACATATTAATGAATTGGCAGATATTACAATGTCAGAAATCATTAGACCAATTATTTGTTTTGTTATTCAACGAACAGATAGTGGGTCATTTCAAGCATCAAATATTGATCCTACTTATAAAGCAGCGTTTAATGATGCAATAAAAAAAGGTGTAGAAGTTATAATATTGATGGTTCAATGGAATGCAAATGGAGAAGCAACTTTTGTAACATGTGATTTAGTTATTAATTTATAAATTAGCTAAAATACTTTTATATTCTTCTAAAAATCCATTTACTAAATTTTCTGGAAGTTGATTAAAATCAACCAAATTTTTATTTAATGTATATTTTTCTTTTGCTTCACTGTCTTTTGTTAATGCTTCCAAAAATAATTCATTATTTTCATAATATTTTTCACAAGTTTTTGGTCCACATTTTTTAAATATTGGCAAAATATTATCAGATTTATCACCTAATACTATTTTATAAAATAAATTTTTTTCGGGTTCAACAAATACTTTCTTTGATTCACGCAAATTTTTTTGTTGAAAATTAATTATTTCAGTATAATCATCTAATAGTTGTAAATAATCATGATCATTTGCCAAAATAATAATCAAGGCTTCTGGATATTTTTGCCGAATCATTTTTTTACAAATTGCTATAATATCATCACCTTCCAAATTAGGAAATTTTAAAACATGATTTACTCCTGCATCTTTTAACAATTTATTATTATCTTTATACACTTCTTTGAAAAATGGTCCTCCCATAAAAGTATCATCTTTGTCACGAGTTTCTTTATAACTACTATATAAAGAATTACGCCAAATTTCTTTTCTTGGACAATCCCTCGCAGCAATAATTGTACATGGAGTAGCTGGTTTTGAACGTTGTTTATGTAATTTTTGCTTTTTCTTGAAATTTTCCAAAGATTCTGTAAAAGTTTTAATAAATTTTTCTACAAATTCTTCATTTTCATAAGGATTGTTATTTAAATCTATTTCATTATTAGCATGTTTCCACCATTGCATAATAGCAAAATATCTATAAAATATCCAATAACTAGTATCAACTAGAATGAATACTTGATCTTGGTCCGACATATTTAAATATATTAAGTTATAAATTTAATTTAATATATTTTTTATTAATATATTTCAATTTTATTTTATATATATTTGAATATTTAATTTATTAGTATTAAATTGTTATTAATTTATTAATTTGTGTTAATTCTTTAATACAATTATATTGTGTATTTGTTACTGATTTACATAATGTCTTACCTAAAGTTTGACATGTTGCAAGAGATAAACTTATTTGATTAAATTCACTTGAAAAAGTTAGATTAAAAGTTTTAAATATTTTATTTATTTTTGAAATAAATGTTAAATCTAATTCTTTTTCTGATGATTTTTTTATACATTTTTCAACTTCTAAAAATAATTGTTCTTTTTTTTTAAAAGAAATATTATCAAAATATTCTTTTTCATGAATTATATTTTTTATTATATTAGAAAAGTTTTCTTTATTAGAAAAATCTTTTTTATAAAAAAAATCATTAAAAAATAAATAATAATAATTTTGATTATTTTTATCAGGAAAATTACATAATCCAAAATCAATTAAACCTAATTGATATTTTGGTAATCCATAATTAATATCATTTATATAAAAAAATATATTACCTGCATGTAAATCACAATGAATAGCACTATTATATAAAATACTTATAAATCCAAATTTCATTAAAAGTTTACCAAACTCTTCTTTTATATTAGAATCAAAATCTTCCACAATATCAATAGTTAATCCTTTTATATTTTCCATAACAATAACATTGTTATAAATATTTGTTATTTCTTTATAAACATAAGGAATTCTATATTCTGGTAAATTTTGATTTTTAAATTTAAATATTTCTATATTAGTAACTTCTTTTATAAAATTTACTTGATTTAATAATGATTCTTTATTATCTAAAAATAATTTGTGTAAATTTAGATTATTTAAAAATGGAATATACGAAAATATAGATGTTAAACATTCTATTTCATTAAAAACAGCATTTAATTTTTTTTCTATATCTTTTTTTAATATTTTAATTACTACTTTTGAATTATTATTACCATCTAATCCTTTAAATACTACTCCAATTATACCAGAATTTATTGGTTGTCCATTTTCTAATTTTATATTATATTTTGATTCTAATAAATCTAATAATTCATAATCAACTTCTTCACTTTTATATGGAACATTATCTGTATATTTTAATAAATATTCTTTTTCATTGTCATATAATATATCTTTTTCTAAACATAATGATTGAAATATTTTTACATAAACTATATTTAAATCTTCAAGTTTATAAGTAATAGATTTTACAAATGATAATCTCTCTAATTTTGGTAATTTATATATTAAACTATTTTTAAAATTTAAAAAGTGAAATTTAATAGATTCGCTTACAAAAATGTAAAATAAATAACAAAATCTTTTAAACATTATTACACTATTATATAAATAAATATAGAAATAAATATTATTATTATGTATTTCATTCATTAACATTAAAAAAGCAGTAGTTTTATTTTTCATTAATATTTTAATTATTTAAATTATCTATAAATTGTTTTAAATTATAAAATATTTTTTTAAACATTAACCCCATTAGATTTTCCATATAAATTGGTAAATCATCACTAATTAATATTTGAAAGTCAAATATAAAATTTAGATTTAATATATTATTAAAATTTTCATTATTGTTTAATTTATTTAATTCATTAAAATCTAAATTGCTAAGATTTATTGTTGTTTTTCCATAATTAAAAATTAATGGTTCATATTTATTTACATCTAATTGCAATTGTTTTAAATATTTTTCTTTAATTTCATTATTTATTAAACTTAAATCTTTATTGTTAAAAACTATTGATCCATTATTATGATTAATTACTCGCATTGATCTAAATAATATATATTTTTGTTTAATACCAATATCTTTCGCAATATGTTTTAAAAATATGCAAATATCTGCTTCATTAGTATTTAATTTATTTAAAATAATAATTTTTTCTATTAAATCTGGATTAATTTTTTCTAATAATTCATATGTTCCAAATCCCAATAATGCTTTAATATTTACTTTGTTTGGATCTAAATTTTTAAAATCATATTTTAAAATATATGCTTTTTTTGAATTTTTTTTATAAGATTCTAGAAGCATATTTCCTTTATTACAAACAAGTACTCTTTCATTTTCAGATATAATTGTTTCTTCTTCCATTAATAAATAATAATAAATATTATTTATTATTATATTTAATTTAAATTAATTATTTATTATGTATAATTTAAAAAAATTCTATATTATAAATTAATCTATAAATTATAATTGTTAATATTAATATGCATATAAAAAATATTATATATGTTGGTCTCATTGTATTTTTTAAATAATTATTATCTATATAATTTGCAAATTCTTTATTACATAATTCTAGTAATGGAGTTATATTATTTGTTGGAATAGTACTATTATTACAATTATTATGATGAAAATAATCTAATATACAACCATTAAATATTATCCAATGTAAAGAAATAGCTAATAATATCCATGCAAAATATTTATAATATTTTAATGGTGAAAGTATTAAAAGTAAAAATAATAAAAAATTTATTAAAAAATGTAATATAAAAAAATTTTATTTGCTTCTTCTGCATCTTTTGTTTCTGCATCTTTTGTTTCTGTATCTTTTGTTTCTGTATCTTTTGTTTCTGTATCTTTTGTTTCTGTATCTTTTGTTTCTTTTTCTTCTTTTTCTGTATCTTTTGTTTCTTTTTCTTGTTCTTTCATAATTTTATTTTATATAACTAATTAATTTTCTTGTTAAAAATAATCCTAATAAATAATCTATAAATTCATTTGCACTATATTCTTTATTAAAATATGGTAATTTTAATATTTTAAATTCCAAAAAATTTTCATATTTTTTCTCTCCCCGTAATTCTAATAAATTAGTATATTTATTAATTGATTCTAGTACATTTGATTTAATATATAAACTATAATATTTAAAATTTTTTTTTTTGTTAATATTTCTATTTAAGCTATCTTTTTCATTTGTATAAAATAAATTTTCTTTAGCTCTATATTTTCTAAATTTAATAAAATTATGTTCAACAAAATCCATATGACTTAATATTTTTGATTTTAAATTCTTCTTTAATCCTGATTCAGAAATTAAATAAGCTGCAGTACTTCCAGTAAAAAAATGAGTATTATATGTATTTGTTGTTGGATAAAAAGCATCACTATGTAATTGTATAATTTCCCAATTAGGATCTAAAATTTCTATATCTTCTATTGTTTTATTAAGTTTATTTAAAAAATCCTCTTTAATATATTTTGGAAAAGCATCATCTTCCATAATTAAGAAAAACTGCGGGGAGATCGCCCCGCACGCGATATTATTATCATTAATATTATTAGGATTTATATAATTATTATATATGTGTTTACAAGATAATATATGACTTAATGCACATCCTATTACTGATTTTGGTGTAAAATTTAAAGCAAATTTTGATATATATTCTTTATATATTGGTTTTAAATGTTCATCTTTTAAAGCATTTATCCCAACAAAACGTTCTATTTTTAATCCTAAATTTTCTAAATAAGGCAATTGTTTTATATAATTTTCTTTATAATCTTCTAAATTAATAACAAATGTTTTTAAATTACTATAATCTGGTTTAATTAAACAATTAATATTATTATTCATTTATTAATAATATTAATTATTAAATTTTATATTAAATTTTAACATTATATATCTAAACTTACTATATTTTTATCACTTTTTTGTTTACGTTTTGATTTTGGTGCTTTTGCTCCATTCAAATCTTTAATATCTTCAACACTTATTGTACTACCATCTTTATTTTCTACATCAATTTGTTTTGTTTTTAGTCCACTTAAAATATTTCCAATAGTCTGTTGTTTTGATGAATTGGAAAATGAGGGACCTTTCATTTCTGGACGATTAATTCGTTGTTCATTATTTATGTTTCCTTCATTTTCATTAATAGACATTCCACGTGCACTCATTAAATCAGGTCTATTTGATAAGTTTTGAGATCGTTGACTTCTTTCTGGAAGTTTTGTTTCAGATGGTGGTGGTGGTGGACCTATATTTACATTAGGAGGCATTTCTCTTCTAGGCATACCAAAACCAGGATTAGCTCCGCTTCCTAAACCATTTTCTCTTGAACTATTATTATTATTATTATTATTATTAAATAATCCATTCATAAAACCACCAAACCCTGGATTTGATTCGCCCATTGTATTTACTGCTGCTTGAGTAAATTGTTTCATAAGTTCTGGATTTTGTTTCATTATGTCATCCATACCTGGCATTGAAGATTTAAATAATGTATTGGACATATGAACCATCATACCAGAACCACCTAATTGAAATAATAATTTTAATTCTGGAGACATTTTAGCTTTTGACTTATATTTTTCATGTAATTCTGCAAATATTTCATCATATTCATCTATATTTTCATTTATTTGTTCACCCCAACCATCTAATTTAATATCAAATGGATCAAATTTAGAATTTAAAAATTCTAATCCGGTAATACATGCCATCATCATTTTTCCTTGAAATTTAATACTGTTAGATCTTTCTTTTTCTGCCATAATAGTTTCATATTCTCCAATCATTTCATTTAAATTAGAATCCATATTATAGCGTTTACTAAGTGATACTCCTTTTTTTTCTAAATCTTCAAGCTTTCTTAAATATTTAAATTTTTCTTTTAATTCTTCTTCTTTTGAAAGAGGTTTTTTTTCTTCAGTTTTTTCTGCATCAATAGGAATATTTGTAAATTTACCATAACCATCCCAAGTTTTATTTTCATTCATTTTAGAAGTAGATGCTCCTAAATTTTCTTTAGTATCATAATTAAATTTATTGGATACTTGTTTAATATTTTCACCATCATCTTTTGTATCAAATAATCCACCAAAAATTTTTGTTTTTGACGATTTTTCTTCTTTTACTTCATTATTAGTAAGATCATTTAATTCATCTTCTAATTTTGTAATATCTTCAATATCTATTGAAGTAGATGATTTTTTTTCATTCTTTGTTTTATCATTCATTAATAATTCAATACCTGAACCAAAGTTTATAGAAGGTTTGGTTGATAAAATATCTTCATCATCACTTAAATTAGTATCACTTAATTTTAAATTAGGGAAACTTATATTATCTAAATCTAAATTATCGGGTTCTATTTCTAATACTTCCATTATTAAATTATTAATAAATTTTATTTTTAAGTCCTCCGCAAATTAATAATATATTTTTAATAATTTATATATTTTTTAATATATTTAATTTTAATTTAATTTTAATTTATTGAAAGTCACTAAATAATATATACATTGTAAAAAACTATCTGCTAAATCATCTTTTTTAGAATGTTTACTAAAAAATAATCCATCATTTAATTTATTTTTTTTTTCTAACAATTCTTTGGTTATTAAAATCCCTTTTTTTTTACGTTCACTATATGTTGTTTTTTCATTATTTAAAAAAAGTTTCAGTTTATTAGCAGAAGAAATAAATTCAATATTATAATTTCCATTATCTATAAAATATTGTGCGATCATACCTTGTATAGTTTTCATTCTATTTGCTATTGGACTTATTTGATTTTCTAATAAAATTATATCTATTGAATGTAAATCAATTGTTTCAAAAAGTTTGTTACATTCATTTTTTAAATTGATACCTAAATCAATTAATTTTACATTATTTGCATTTACATCTTCTATAATATCAAAACAAGTATTAGAAACATGATCTTCTATTGTTTTTATTATTTCATTTTTATTTTTTTCTTTTTCATAAGTTATATTATTTTCTTCAATTATAACCAATAAATTTTTTATATTTTGTTTAACTAAAGTTTTTGTATTAATAACTGGAATTTTATATTCTTCATTTTTTGTATGTTTTTTACAAAAAAAGGTATTATTTTTTGAAAATTTGGCTTTACAATTACATTTAATATTAGAACAATTTGGTATAATTTTGCATAAATTCATAATATCCCATTTAATAATTTCAAAATTATCACTATTTTCATTATGTTCTAAAATAATGTAAGCCATATTTTTTATTCCAATATCAATACTCAAAACTCTCATTAATATTTAAAAATAAATTTATTTAAATATTAATAAATTGTATTTATTAGTTATATTTAATTTATATTTAATTTATAAAGCTTTAATACATACTGAATATGAAATTCTGTATAAATAATACATAAAGAATGCAACAAAAGAATTTATTAATAAAACTCCTCCTTTATTCATAGATTTTTTATCAAATAAGTTAATTACACCACTAACTAATAATAGTACTGCAAAAAATAAATTTATTATTCCTAAATAAAAGATTATCATGCAATGTTCTCTCGAAAGCGGGGCCATTAAATTGTCTAAAAAATTCATTTTTTATATATATATATATATATAAAAAAGTAAATTTGAAAAATTATTTATAATTATATGTTTTTTTCTTCTAAATTTAAATTATATTTTAAAATACGTTTTTGTAAATCTAATTGCTTTCTTGATAAATATATATTTTTTAAATCACTACTTTCATAACCATAAGGTTGATCATTTGATAATGATGAATTATATATATATGGTTGTCCTTGTATTGTTTGATTATTTATTGGATTATTATATACACAACTTCCACATTGATTACATGCATCTAATTGATTATTTTTTATAATTTTATCTGCATTATTTTGCAAAAATTGTCTATATTCATTATTGGTTTTAATATTAGAAGATTTTTTTATTAAAGAATCTAATGTTGGTGTAGATTCATAACTTGTAAAATTTCTACCGTCATCCATTAATGAAGGAAAATTAAAATGAATGTTATTAGATCCATTAACACAAGTTCCCCAACTCATTATATTTATATAAATAAATATATTAAATAAAATAATTTCTTATATTTATTTATATAACTTTTATATTTTATAATATTTATTTCTTTAACATATCAATAAGTTCAGATTTTTTTAATTTTAATGCATTTTCATTATCTGTTAAATTTTTAGTAACGACTAAACTTCTTAAATCATCAACTTTCATTTTACTATAATTTTTTTTTTCA
>MDSX01024365.1_pt1 | contig 15714 bp, 16 predicted proteins | sample 811141 | NCBI WGS metagenome assembly MDSX01 (sample SAMN05326642, study PRJNA326480) | marine metagenome | isolation source: seawater | place: Atlantic Ocean: South East | collected 2010 | reverse complement strand
TTCTGCTCTAGTAAGTTCTATTTTAATAAGAAATTATGGATTAAACCAAACTTTCATATTTTTTGGTATTGCACTATTAGGAAGTTCATTTTTTATAATTTTCCAGAAAGAAAGTATTAAAGATAAAATTCTTTCTTTTTCAAGACCAAATAAAAAGAAACAGATAATAAATTTAAAAAAAACACTAAAAGATTTATATCAAACCTCAATTACACCAGTAATTTTAATGCTAATATTATTCTGCTTAGTGTCTAATATTTCTTTTGGAATGCACTATGTAAGCATATCTAATCTATATACAAATCTCGCTGGTTGGGATCATGAACTCTTAACAAAAATTCGTTCAGTTGGGCTCTATATAGGAATTTTCTCAGCTATAGCGGGAGGTTATTTATCAGATAAATTTAATCCCTATAAAATTATTACGATGTCTCAGCTTTTCATTGCTCTAACGATGATCGCAGTATTTATTTTAAACAACCATATTTCTAATCTATACATAGGTTCATCAATTTTAATTTTATTATCCATAATGGGTTCATTTGTGATGTCTGCCAGTTTATCACTCTGTATGGGTCTTTCATTTAAAGTTATAGCCGCAACACAATTTGCATTTTTAATGAGTATTAGGCACTTCTCTCGTATAATTGGAGAGTGGCTAGCGGGTCTTTTAGACTATTTAAACATATCAGTTAATGAGATATATTTAGTTATGTTTTTATTGTCATTTTTACCCATTCTAGTAATACAAAGAATGATGGTTTTAAATAAAGCAAGATAAACTATATTTTACCTATAATATGCTTGACACCTACTCACTCAACGTTATATTTGCGCCCCTAGGGGAAATTTTAATTCCCCATCATATTAATGGATATTTATAATGTACGCAGTAATTCGTAGTGGCGGAAAGCAATATAAAGTTTCAAAAGATGACGTTATTTCAGTTGAAAAACTAATCGGTGAAGCGGGTGATAAAGTTAACCTAAATGAAGTACTTATGATTGGTGGTAAAGGTGACCCAATTGTTGGTGATCCAGTTATCAAAGGTGCTGTTGTTAATGCTGAAGTAGTTGAACAAACTCGAGCTGAGAAAATTATCGTCTTTAAGAAAAAAAGAAGACATAACTACAGAAGAAAAAATGGTCATCAACAACACTTAACAATGTTAAAAATTGTAGATATTAAAGAAAAAGAAACTAAAAAAGCAGCGGCAGTAAAAACTGATGCAGCCCCTGAAAAGGAAAAAGCCCCTAAAAAGGAAAAAGCTCCTGTGAAGAAAACAGCTACAGCAAAGAAAACTACAGCAAAGAAAACAGTAAAGACTGATACTAAAACTAAATCAGTTAAGAAAAAGAAGACTGAGGAGTAAAAAATGGCGCATAAAAAAGCAGGTGGTTCATCTAGGAATGGAAGAGATTCAGCCGGAAGAAGGTTGGGCGTTAAAAAATTTGGTGGTGAAAGTGTTATTCCTGGAAATATAATTGTTCGTCAACGAGGAACTAAGTGGCAACCCGGGAAAAATGTAGGACTTGGAAGAGATCATACAATTTTTTCTCTAATCGAGGGTACAGTTAGTTTTAAAAAACTAAGAACAGGTGGTCCAGTTATTTCTGTTGACCCTATTGCTGAAAAAACTAATTAAACTTTAATTTAACCAGTTCATAGTTCTATTTATTTTTTATAAATTTATTAATTATGAGATAGGTTATGAAATTTCTTGACCAAGCAAAACTTTTTATCAGCTCCGGAAAGGGAGGGAACGGTTGCGTAAGCTTCCGACGTGAAAAGTATATTGAATTTGGCGGTCCAAATGGTGGTGACGGCGGTAGAGGAGGAGACGCGATTATACGATGTGTTGATGGCTTAAACACACTAATTGATTTTAGATTTAAACAACACTTTAGTGCAAAAAATGGTGAAGATGGAAAAGGAAGTGAAAAAACAGGAGGAAATGGCCAGGACATAATAATAAATGTGCCAAAAGGGACAATAGTATTAGAAGAGGATAATAAGACTGTTATTGCAGACTTAAGAGAGGTTAATCAAGAAATCTTAATTCTTGAAGGTGGAAATGGTGGTTTTGGGAATAGTCATTTTAAGGGGCCAAATAATCAAGCTCCTAGAAAGGCAAATGCAGGCCTAATTGGTGAAGAAAAATGGATTTGGTTAAGATTAAAACTAATTGCGGATGCCGGCTTAATTGGATTACCAAATGCCGGTAAATCAACTTTAATTTCATCAATAAGTGCAGCAAAACCAAAAGTCGCAGACTATCCTTTTACTACACTAAACCCAGTTCTTGGTATTACCAATCATAAGTCCAAAGAAATAACAATTGCAGATATACCTGGTCTAATTGAAGGAGCTCACGATGGTAAAGGGCTTGGTGACAGATTCCTAGGGCATGTTGAGAGATGTAGTATTTTAGTACATTTGATAGACTCTTTCTCAGAGGATCCATATGAGGATTGGAAGACAGTAAGACATGAAGTTGAATCATATTCTGATGAATTAGCTCAGAAAAAAGAAGTAATCGCCCTCTCTAAGGTAGATGGTTTAAATGAAAAAGATATAAAGGAAAAAGTTGATTTACTAGAAGGCAAGACAGGTAAAAACGTGTTCCCAATGTCCTCAGTAACAAATAAAGGTCTAGAAGAAATTCTAAATACAGTATTAAATGTTATTGAAGAAAAGAAAATTAAAGAAGATACAAAGAAATGGTCACCATAAATAATATATCTGAAGCATCAAGAATTGTAATCAAAGTTGGCTCTTCCCTTGTTACAAGTAAAGATGGCAATATAAATGAAAGATTTTTAGATTCTATTGCCACTGATTTACTTAGACTCCGAGAGCAAAATAAAGAAATAATTATTGTCTCATCTGGAGCAGTCTCTCTTGGTAATGAAATTAATAAAGATAAAAAAAATCTATCGCTATCTGAAAGTCAAGCAGCATCATCCATAGGACAAATAAAATTAATAAATGGATGGAAAAAGTCACTTGAAAATAAAGGCTTAAATATCGCACAAATATTAATAACTGCCGATGATACCGAAAATCGAAGAAGGTATTTGAATGCACGCTCTACTTTTGAAGAATTATTAAAAAATAATTATATACCAATAATTAATGAGAACGATACTGTCGCAACCTCTGAAATAAGATATGGAGATAATGATAGATTAGCGGCAAGAGTGGCGGGAATGCTTTCAGCTGACTGTCTTATATTATTATCAAACGTTGATGGTTTGTACTCTAGAGATCCAAAAGAAGAAGAAAGTTATCTTATAAAGGAAGTAAGCAATCTAAATGATGAAATAATATCTATGGCTGGCGATGCAAGCGAATTAGGCAGTGGAGGAATGATAACAAAACTTGAAGCAGCAAAAATTTGTATGTCAGTCGGAAGTAATATGATAATCGCCTCAGGTAATAATAAAGAACCATTAATGTCGATTGAAAGAGGTGTTAATTGTACATGGTTTAAGCCTGAGGACTCATCAAAAAATTCTTTAAAAGTTTGGCTATCCGGTCAATTAAAGCCTAGTGGAAAAATATTTGCTGATATAGGGGCAAGTAAAGCCCTTCTTAATGGTAAAAGCTTACTAGCCGCAGGTGTAATAGGGACTGATGGAAACTTTGACAAAGGTGATACTTTAGTTATTTTCAATGATAAGAATATAGAAATTGCAAGAGGTCTATCAAACTACAGCTCGGAAGATCTAAATAAGATAGTGGGAAAGAAATCCAAGGAAATTGAAGTAATACTTGGATATATGGATAAACCAGAAATAATACATAGGAATAATCTTGTTTATTCCGGTGAACAAGAGAGTTAAATGTCTAAAGAAATAAAAAAAGTGTTATTGGCGATGGGGAATGAGGCTAAGAAGTCTTCGCAAAAATTAGCCCTAGCATCGGCTGAACAAAAAAATAAATCGTTACACTATATGGCAGATAATATTGATCAGAATGTCAGCAATATTTTAGATGCTAATAATAAAGATATTGCGAGAGCTAAAGAAAATAATATTTCACAATCATTTTTAGATAGACTGATATTAAATGAAGAAAGAATAAAATCAATGTCAGATGGATTGAGGTCAATAGCAAGTCTAGAAGATCCTATTGGTCAAAAAATGGCAAAGTGGCAAAGACCAAATGGTTTAGATATTGAAAGAGTAAGAACTCCTCTTGGTGTTATAGGGGTAATTTATGAAAGTAGGCCAAATGTGACTGCTGATGCAGGGGCATTATGTATTAAAGCTGGTAATGCAGTTATCCTTAGAGGGGGATCAGAGAGTCATCATTCCTCTAATGCTATTTATGATTTTTTAAAAGAAGGCTTGATACAAGCTGATCTTCCAGAATTTTCAATTCAAATTATACCTACTGTTGATAGAAGTGCGGTAGGTTATCTTTTATCTGGACTAGAGAGTACGGTAGATGTTGTGGTGCCTAGGGGTGGAAAAAGTCTTGTAGAGAGAGTTCAAAATGAAGCCAAGGTTCCTGTTTTTGGACATCTAGAAGGGATTTGTCATTTATATATTGATAAAGATGCAGACATTGAAAAAGCTAAAGATATAACCATAAATGCTAAGATGAGAAGAACAGGTATATGTGGTGCAGCTGAAACACTCTTAATAGACGAAGCAAAGGCTTCACTTCTTCTTCCCGAACTGAACAAAGTTCTAAAAAATTCAGGTTGTGAAGTTAGGGGCTGTGAAAGAAGCATGGGTATTGTTGGAGATATTATTCCTGCTACTAAATCTGATTGGGATACGGAATATCTAGATTCAATTATTAGCGTCAAAATAGTTGAAGGAATTAATGGAGCCATTGATCATATAAATAAACATTCAACAAATCATACAGATTCAATAGTAACCGAAAATACTGAAACAGCCGAAATCTTCTTGAAAGAAATTGATAGTGCAATAGTAATGCATAACACGTCAACGCAATTTGCAGATGGTGGAGAGTTTGGTATGGGTGCAGAGATTGGCATTGCAACAGGTAGATTTCACGCTAGGGGACCAGTTGGTGTTGAGCAACTAACCACTTTCAAATATGTAGTTCGCGGATCAGGACAAACAAGGTCTTAATGTCAAAAATATTATCAGATGAGATTATTTTACCAAAGAATTCAAAGGTTGGTCTTTTTGGTGGATCGTTTAACCCAGCGCATGAATGGCATTATCAGGTTGCCAATGAAGCTTATAAATCATTAGGTTTGGATTTAGTTATTTGGCTAGTATCCCCTCACAATCCGCTAAAAGATAAAAACTCACTTATGCCTCTAGCAAAGAGAATGGAAAGTGCAAAGGATATTGCCATATCTTCAAATTTTATTGTGACTGATATCGAAAAGACAATAAATACACAATATTCATTTGATACAATTTCTATATTTCAAGAATCCTACCCAACAGTAAAGTTTATTTGGATAATGGGATCTGATAATGCTGCGCAGGTTGAAGAATGGAAAAATTGGCAAGAATTTATAAAAAAAATTCCTTTAGCAATTTACCCTAGAGCAACTAACCCCCTTATAGATGTAGAAAAAAAACTTAAAAAAAATGCTAAGAAAATTGATGCGGAACATTCTAAAGATTTAATTAATACAGAAACACCATGTTTTACCTTTATTAATGGACCGATGAATGATATCTCCTCAACAAGGATTAGGAGAGAAATGTGAGTAAAAAATTATTAAAAGAAATCATATCCAATCTAGATGATAATAAAGCTAAGGATATCACCTCTATACCTTTAGAAGGAAAATCTGATATTGCCGATCATTTAGTTATAGCTACTGGAACCTCGAGTCGACACGTCTCTTCTTTAGCTCAAAGAATTGTTAATAATTTAAAGGAATATGGATTAAAAAGTATAAATGCTGAAGGTCTTGAAAAGGGTGACTGGGTATTAATAGATGGAGGAGATATAATAGTTCATCTATTTAGGGAAGAAGTCAGAGATTTTTATAATCTTGAAAAGTTATGGTCACCATCATTAGAAATTAAATCAAACAATATATAAGATGAATCTTGGTATTATTTCTATAGGAAAACTCAAAAATAATCCTCTCTTAGAGCTGCAAAACGATTACAAGAAAAGAATTTTAAAATTAGGTAAAAATATCGGCATAAATAATCTCCAAATTAAAGAAGGTTTAATTTCAAAGAAAAATTCAATTGATGCGCGCAAGATAGAAGAAGGCGAATTCTTTGAAAAAAATTTAAGTAAAGAAAGCTACAATATCTTCTTAGACAAAACCGGCGATCAATGTAATTCATTCGAAGTTTCTGAGCTCTTATCAAATAAATTGATGGATTCACCTGAGATGGTTTTTTTTATAGGTGGCCCAGACGGTTTCAAAAAAGAAATCCTATCCCAGTCAGACAAAGTCATTTCATTTGGAAGAGTAACATGGCCTCATATGTTGTTAAGGATAATGTTACTTGAACAATTATATAGAGCGGTAACTATAATAAAAAACCATCCTTACCATAGAAATTAATTAGGAATTATGTTTCTTTTTATATAAATTAGGTCACCAAGATTAATCCAAGGAAATTATTTCAAATGCATAATCTAAAAAGATTTTTATTACTAGTTTTAAGTATTTTTATAATAAATAACTCATCCTTTGAGCTTTTTGCGGGAAACGATATAACCCAGGAGAATAAAGATCTTATAGAATCAATAATTGAGCTTGTTAAAGAAGAATATATCGATGAAACAGATGAGAATGAAATAGTTGAGTCGGCCATTAATGGTATGCTTCAATCTCTTGATCCACATTCAATTTACCTTAACCCCAAAAACTTTGAAGAATTAAAAAATGATACTAAGGGCGAATTTGCTGGTCTTGGAATTGAAGTCACTATGGAAAGAGGTTTAGTAAAAGTGATTTCTCCGATCGATGGTACACCAGCTTATAAAGCCGGTATATCTGAAGGTGATTATATCACACATATTAATAAAGAGGCTGTTCTGGGTAAAAGCCTCTCAGAAGCAGTAGACCTTATGAGAGGTAAAGAAAATACTAGCATAGAAATTACAATAGCAAGAGAGGGTATCGAGGATGGATTTGATCTGACAATTATTAGAGAAATAATCAAGATACCCGGTATATTAGCAAAGATTGAAGGTAAAGATAAAAACATTGGTTATGTTAGGGTTTCAGCTTTTAATGAAAAGACTGCAGAAAAACTCTATAACGAAATCATTAAACTTGAACATAACCCTCTAAAAAAAATAGAGAGCTACATCCTAGATTTAAGAAGAAACCCAGGTGGCTTACTAAGCCAAGCAATTGAAGTTTCAAATATGTTCATTAATAATGGGCTTATTGTATCAACAAAAAGACCTAGATTTGAAAAAACAATTAGTGAGTATGCAGCAAGAAGAGGTGATTTAATCTCAGGCAAGCCTCTTGTTGTACTCGTAAATGGAGGCTCAGCCTCTGCATCAGAGATCGTTGCTGGGGCATTACAAGATAATAATAGAGCAATTATTCTGGGAACAAGAACATTTGGAAAAGGATCGGTTCAAACATTATTTCCATTAACTAAAAATAAACTATTCTTTACTCAAAAGGAAAAGTATGGAGCCGTTAAACTAACTACAGCTGAATACTATACCCCGTCAGGAAAATCAATACAGGCAAAGGGTATAACTCCAGATTTTATAATAGATCAAAATAAAGAAGATGATCAAAATTCAGACCTTTTCCAAGTAGGAGAAACTCAGTTAAATCAACATATCAAAAATAAGGGAGAAGGAGAGGAATCAGGTTCATCAGCCTATATCCCTAAAGATGAAAATAAAGATACACAGTTAGTTGAAGCCATAGAGATTTTATCAAGTTTAAATAAAAGAATAATTAATACTAAGAGGATTAATTAAATGAAAAGTCAAAATCATGAAATTGGTGATTTAAAGATGCGAAAAGCTGTTGGTATAATACTAATAAGAAAAGATGGTTTCGTGTGGACTGGAAAAAGGAAATTAGGTCCAGGCGTAAGATCTGGAGAAAGAAATTTATGGCAGATGCCACAAGGCGGCATTGATGATGGAGAAAAACCAATAGAAGCAGCCTTTAGAGAATTAGAGGAAGAGACAGGAAGTAAATCAGCAAAATTATTATTTGAATCTGAAGATTGGCTTGAATACAAACTGCCAGATGAATTGATTGGAAAAGTCTTAAAAGGATTCAAGGGTCAGAAACAAAAATGGTTCTTAATGGAATTTAATGGGAACGATGAAGATTTTAATTTAAACAATCATACGCCTGAATTTGATGAATGGCGTTGGTGTGATTTAAAAACTATGCCGAGTTTGGTTGTCGACTTTAAGAAACCTTTGTATGAGAAATTAGTAGAAATTTTTTTAGAAAAGATTGAAGAATATAAAATTAATTAAAATTTTCCATCAACGCTTTTCTCTCGATTAATAGTTCTTTGTCAGAGTCATTTGCATTAGAAATATTTTCATCAATTTGTTCTATTTTTTCTTTTAGTAGCAAGCTATCAATATCAGTAAGATTTAAGGAGCTTTCAGCAAGAATAGTGATTTTCTGTGGGGTTACATCGGCAAAACCGCCCTCAACAAGGTATTTTTTAATATTATCTTTATCAAAAGTTACCTCTACAATACCTTGTCTTAAGATAGTCATGTAGGGAGCATGGTTAGGTAAAATTCCCGCATCACCCTCTACAGCAGGAATCTGAACCATATCCACTTCAGAAGAAACAATCGATTCTTCAGGTGAAACAAAATCAAAATTTATTTTTGTATCCATAACGCTTATTCTTCAGATGCAAGCTTCTCAGCCTTTGCTATAGCATCTTCTATGGTACCAACCATATAAAATGCGGCCTCAGGCAAATGATCATAATCACCTGCACAAAGTCCTTTGAAACCTTTTATTGTATCTTCAAGATTCACTAAAATCCCTGGTGACCCAGTAAATATCTCGGCAACATGGAATGGTTGAGAGAAAAATCTTTCAATCTTTCTAGCTCTTGAAACACTTAGCTTGTCCTCTTCACTCAATTCATCCATTCCAAGTATTGCAATAATATCTTGTAATGCTTTATATTTTTGAAGAATTTCTTGAACATTTCTAGCTACATTATAATGTTCTTCGCCAATTATACCTGGCTCAAGTATTCTGCTAGTAGAATCAAGAGGATCAACTGCCGGATAAATACCTTTCTCAGATATAGCTCGAGATAAAACCGTTGTAGCATCAAGGTGAGCAAATGATGCAGCCGGAGCTGGATCTGTTAAATCATCAGCTGGAACATAAATCGCTTGAACTGAAGTTATTGATCCTTTGTTTGTTGATGTAATTCTCTCCTGCATAGAACCCATATCTGTAGCTAGCGTAGGTTGATAACCAACAGCTGAAGGTATACGGCCTAATAGAGCAGAAACTTCTGATCCAGCCTGAGTGAATCGGAAAATATTATCAACAAAGAAAAGAACATCCTGACCTTCTTCTCTAAAATGTTCGGCAACAGTAAGTCCTGAAAGAGCAACTCGAGCTCGAGCTCCTGGAGGTTCATTCATTTGACCATACACAAGAGAACACTTTGATCCATCTCCACCACCCTCTTTGTTAACACCAGATTCAATCATTTCCCAATACAAATCATTCCCTTCACGGGTTCTTTCTCCAACACCGGCGAATACCGAATATCCACCATGCGCTTTAGCAATATTATTTATTAGCTCCATAATTAGAACGGTCTTACCAACACCGGCACCACCGAATAAACCAATTTTTCCACCCTTAGAATATGGGCATAAAAGATCTACAACTTTAATTCCTGTTTCAAGCATTTCACTTTCAGTTGATTGTTCAATAAATTCTGGAGCTGGTTGATGAATTCCTCTAACGGCTTTAGTTTTTATTGGGCCTTTTTCATCTACTGGTTCTCCTATTACATTCATTATTCTGCCTAGAGTTTCATCACCCACTGGAACTGATATTGCTTGCCCAGTTGATTTAACAGAATGACCTCTTTCAAGACCCTCTGTTGTATCCATTGCTATGGTTCGAACTGCATCTTCACCCAAATGCTGAGCAACTTCTAAAACAAGACGCCTTCCATCTGTTTCAATTTCAAGAGCTTCAAGAATAGCTGGCAAATTATTTTCAAATTTGACATCAACTACTGCACCCATCACTTGAATAACTTTTCCTTGATTAATTTCACTCATAGTTTTCCTCGTTTTTAATTTTTTTAAAGAGCCTCTGCACCAGAAATAATTTCGATTAATTCAGAAGTTATAGTCGCTTGTCTTGATCTATTGTAAGTTATTTTTAATTTATCAATCATTTCACTAGCATTTCGCGTTGCATTGTCCATTGCACTCATTCTAGCACCCTGCTCGCTAGCAAAATTTTCTAAAAGTGCCCTAAATAACTGAATTGAAAGATTTTTTGGTAATAAATCTTTTAAAATATCCATCTCGTCTGGTTCATACTCATAGCATGCTTCTTGATTAACTAGATCTTCATTAACCTCAGGACTAGAACTTAAACCAAATGGTATAATCGTTTGTTCGGTTGGTATTTGTGTAAGAACTGACTCAAATTTTGAATAATATAGCTGGCAAATATCAAAACTATCGTCACTAAAAAGAGTAATAATTTTTTTAGCTACTGAATCTCCCTCAGAAAAGCTAAGATTGCGAACCTCTGAGAAATCAAAAAATTCTATAATATGTTTACCAAACTCTCTATTTAAAGCTGCTTTTCCTTTTTTACCAACACAAATGAATTTTACGTCTTTGCCTTCTTTTAATAATTTACGAGCACTTTGAGATGCCAGCCTTGTAATAGAAGAATTAAAACCGCCACAAAGCCCTCTTTCTGATGTAGCCACAACTAATAAATATCTTTGAGATTTACCGTTTCCAACTAAAAGTTTTGGAGCATTATCATCACCTTCCATCTCCTTTGATAAATTTCCAACAACAGTTGATAGCTTATCAGAATATGGTCTTGTTGCTTCAACAGAATCCTGAGCTCTTCTTAATTTAGATGCTGCAACCATTTGCATGGCTCGAGTAATCTTCTGAGTTGAAGTGACACTCGATATTCTATTTCTAAGTTCTTTTAAATTAGCCATGATTAATTAACTATTTTTTTTAAAATTCTCTAAAAAACTTTCTAATGTCTCCTTTAGGAGATTCTCATTCTCTTCATTCAAAGCATTGGTAGATTTAATATCATCAAGAATATTCATATAATCTTTTTTAATAGTACTAAGAAGCTGGACTTCAAATTCACTAATTTGATTTGTTTCAATAGAATCCATAAAACCATTTACCCCAGCATAAAGAAGAACTACCTGTTCCTCAGAAGATAAAGGAGAAAATTGTCCTTGCTTTAAAAGCTCTGTTAATCTCTCTCCCCTTGCTAGAAGTTTTTGGGTTGAAGCATCTAAATCAGATCCAAACTGAGAAAAAGCTGCCATTTCTCTATATTGAGCAAGCTCTCCTTTAATCGATCCAGCAACTTTTTTCATTGCTTTTGTTTGAGCTGATGATCCAACTCTTGAAACAGAAAGACCTACGTTAACGGCTGGTCTTATACCTTGGAAAAATAAGTCTGTTTCAAGGAAAATCTGGCCATCAGTTATTGAAATTACATTTGTTGGTATATAAGCAGAAACATCATTTGCTTGAGTCTCAATAATTGGAAGGGCTGTTAAAGACCCACCTCCATTATCATCATTGAGCTTTGCAGCTCTTTCTAATAAACGTGAGTGCAAATAGAAAACGTCCCCTGGATATGCTTCTCGCCCAGGTGGTCTTCTTAAAAGAAGCGACATTTGTCTGTAGGCAACTGCTTGTTTTGATAAATCATCATAAACAACTAATGCATGCATAGAATTATCTCTAAAAAACTCTCCCATTGCACAACCAGTAAATGGAGCTAAAAATTGAAGAGGGGCTGGCTCAGATGCTGTTGCAGCTACTACAATTGAGTACTCAAGGGCGCCATTTTCTTCAAGTGTTTTAACGATTTGGGCTACTGAAGATCTTTTTTGACCTATAGCAACATATATACAATAAAGTTTTTCATTTTCATCACCAGATTTATTAATTTCTTTCTGGTTAAGGATAGTGTCTATAGCTACTGCTGTCTTTCCAGTTTGTCTATCTCCAATTATAAGTTCTCTTTGACCCCTTCCAATTGGAATTAATGAGTCAATTGCCTTTAATCCAGTTTGCATAGGCTCACTAACAGACTTTCTTGGGATAATACCCGGAGCTTTAACGTCAACACGTCTTTTTTCAGAGGATTCTATCGGCCCCTTTCCATCAATAGGATTACCCAATGAATCAACCACCCTACCTAGTAAGCCTTTACCGACAGGAACCTCAACAATTGATCCGGTTCTTTTTACAGTATCACCCTCTTTAATAGAGGAGTCATCTCCAAAAATAACAACACCAACATTATCTTCTTCAAGATTTAAGGCCATACCCTTAATGTTTCCAGGAAACTCTACCATTTCACCAGCCTCAACATTATCCAAGCCATAGATCCTAGCTATACCATCGCCAACAGATAAGACTTGCCCTATCTCTGATACTTCGGCTTCTTTGCCAAATTCTTTAACTTTTTTCTTTAAAATTGCTGATATTTCTGCAGGTTTTATATCCATTACTTAAGCCTCATTCATAACATTTTTAATTGATTTAAGACGAGTAAGAAGAGAACTATCAATCATCTTACTTCCCATCTGAACTATAATACCGCCTAAAATTTCTTCATCGACCTCGACATTAATATCAACCTCTAGCTCAAAATGATCGGATAGAATTTTTTCAATTTCACCCTTTTGTTTATCACTAATTGGTTTGGCAGTTATTAATCTTGCTGTAGCTTTCTTATTTATTTTTAATAATTGAGCATGAAACGCTCTAATAATATCTGGCAATAAGGCCAGTCTCCTGTTTTCACACAAAACCCCGATAAAATTCTGAACTATAGGATTTACTCCTATTTTTTCTAATATTTCATTCATTAGGGAAAGCTGTTCGTCGGACGAAAAAATTGGGCTCTTAATTAAAGTACCTAAATCATTATTTACCTTAATGACATTTCCAATAGTTAGTAATTCTTGATCAATTCCTTCTATAAAATCTTTTTTTTCTTCTTCTTGAGCTAGTTCAAAAAGAGATAATGCATACCGTGCTGGTAAACCTACTACATAATCTTCTGTTGATTGATCCATAAAAGATAACCTGATATTTATAAGTTATTGAAAAATAATGATAATTATTAACTATTGTCTCCAAAAGAAATTTATAAAATCTTTCATAGATGGTGGTAACACAAGCTTCTAATCCATGCAATATATGAAAACGATTCTCTTATAAAAAATAATAAGGGTCTATATCAACTGTTAACCTAATGGAACTGGGTTTCTTCAGATTATTCAACCAAAAATCTAAATACTTTTGAATATTTGTCTCTTTACCTGCTTTTAACAGAAATCTATAACGAGTTCTGCCTCTAACTTTAGTCATTGGAGCTGGAACAGGTCCTAAAACAATTATCTGATCTGATTGTGGAATAGATTTTTTTAACTGATTACAATATTCAATAAGTTTAAATGAATTAGTATCCGACAAAATAATTGAGGCCAATCTTCCATATGGCGGTAAATTATTATTTTCTCTCGTTTTTAGCTCAGCCTCTTGAAACTTTTCTTTTTCTCCCTCCACAAGTGATTTTATAACTGGGTGCGCAGGAAAGTAAGTCTGAAGAAATGATTTACCTGGCCTCTTTTCTCTTCCTGTTCTGCCTGATACTTGATGAAGAAGCTGATAAGTTCTTTCTGCCGCCCTTAGGTCTCCGTTTGCCATACCTAAATCAGCATCAATGACACCTACACAAGTAAGTAATGGGAAGTGATGTCCTTTAGAAATTATTTGAGTACCAATCAAAATATCAATTAAACCTTTTCTCATATCTTGAAGGATCTTATGGCTATCTTTGGAATTATCAGATGAAAGTGTTGCTACCCTTGCGTCTGGAAAGGCCTTTAAGACTTCATCAGTAATCCTTTCAATTCCTGGACCGCAAGCAATTAAACTGTTCTCAGAGTCGCACTCTGAACAGGAATTAATTGGTTTAATAGTAAAACCACATTGGTGACAAACGAGCTTTGGATTAAATTTATGCTCAACTAAGTAAGAATCGCACTTAGGACATTCTAAACGATGCCCACATGTCTTACATAAAGTTATTGGAGCATATCCTCTTCTATTTAAAAAAATCAATGATTGTTCTCTTCTTGATAAAGTCTCTTTTATTTCAGATTTAAGCTTTTCTGAAAGCCATTGATTTTTTATGTATTCCTCATCTCTCATATCAATAAAATCAATTTGTGGAAGTATTGCATTCCCAATACGCTCAGGAAGAATTAGCTCTTTATATTTACCCTCTTTAATATTCAATACTGTTTCTAAGGATGGTGTCGCAGAAACCATAACAACTGGAATCTTTTCAAAAGATGCCAAAGATATTGCCATATCTCTAGCATGATAAATAATTCCTTCCTGTTGCTTATAAGAATGATCGTGCTCTTCATCAATTACTATCAATCCAAGATTTTTAAATGGTAAAAATAACGAGGACCTGGCTCCAATAACTAATTTTGAGTTACCATGATAGATATCCTGCCAAATCTCTCTTCGTTTTTTTTTAGGAAGGTCTGAGTGCCACATAGATGGTTCAAATCCAAACCTACTTCTTATTCTATCAAATAATGCTTCAGTTAATGAAATTTCAGGAAGTAAAATCAAGGACTGCTTATTTTCTTTTAAAGCCTCTTCAATTGCCTCGAAATAAACTTCGGTTTTACCTGAGCCAGTCACTCCATCAATTAAAAATCTTTCAAAACTTTTATTATATATAGAATTAGTAATACTTTTAGCGGCGGACAACTGATCTTTATTGAGATTAAGTTTTTTTGGTATTAATTTAGGCAAAATTTCTAAATCGACTGAGCTTACTTCTGATAAAACATTCTCTTCGATTAACTTCTTAACAACAGAATATGAAACATTTGCTTTTTCCATAATGGCTGAGTGTGTTAAAATTTTATTACCGTCCTCAAATAGTTTTAAAACAGCTTTTCTTGGATTAGTTATTTTAATTTTATCAGTATTTTCTTTATTAACCCTATATTTTACTGGTGCTTTGATTTCTTCAATTAAATATGCTTGTGGAATAAAAAGTTTTAAAACTCTCCCCAAGAAAGTGTAATTATATCGGCTAAAAAATTTTATAAAATTAAGAATCGTATTTGATAGTTTATAAGATGGATAATATTCAATAACCTCTTTAAGCTTTGAATTTTCAATATCCTCCAAAGATTCATCCCAAATAATTCCTATTAGCTCTCTATTTTGAAAAGGGACTTTAACAAAACTACCAGGCTTAACCTCAAAATCATCCGAGATAGAATAATCATAGGCCCTAGGGGTATTCATTGCTAATAGAACAGAAACTTTTTTCATCTTATCAAATTCACTTTACATAAAATATGCTACACTTGCATGCAATTCTATTGAGTCGCAACAAACAAGAGGAAGAATTAAAATGAAATTTTTTATAGATAGCGTAGATATTCAAGCAATAAAAAAATTTACATTAAGTGGAATGGT
>MDSX01021561.1_pt1 | contig 15724 bp, 13 predicted proteins | sample 811141 | NCBI WGS metagenome assembly MDSX01 (sample SAMN05326642, study PRJNA326480) | marine metagenome | isolation source: seawater | place: Atlantic Ocean: South East | collected 2010 | reverse complement strand
GATGAGAGCGACGTGTATGAGGGTATTTTACCTTCAGTATGGTAATAATATGTAATAATAGATACCGTTAATAATACGTAAAATTATCGGGCAAATAAAGGATATTAATAATAAGAATATATTCTGGATTTCAAGTGTGGACTTTAAATTTTACCGTCGTAATTAATGAAGACGCTGATTTTGGAGATTAGCGGAGTTAAGCGGAGATAAGCGGAGGTGGTCCACGGTGAGTGCGGGGGCGGGGCGTTTTCGTATGGAACGCCAGTAATCGCAGACGATTAATAATAATATATATCATACACGGTGGGAAATGAAGTTCATATGTATGGTTCCTATACGGTTCCTATGTTCCTATAGCGAATTTAGATTCCTATACGCTTCCTATACGCAAAAAAACCATTTTCGATGAATTCCTATACGGACGATTATTCACGATTATTCACGAACGAACGAAATACGAAACGTGATAAATAAAGGTATTCGAGGGATTTCGAGTGTATATACACGCGCACGTAGCGTACGTGCCTATCTATCTTTAATAATAAAATAAGTTATACCCCCGAAGAGCGAGCGAGCGAGCGGAGCGAGGGACGACGGACGGATGGAGTAATAATAGAGTCGAATATGATGTAATAAATATATATGTACGATCGATCATTTTTGTGATTTTTTTAAATCGTATGGGCAAAACCTAAACTCCTATATGTGCTGCTATAGGAGTTCCTATATTGATCCTATACGGTTCCTATATTTTCCTATATTATCCATCATCGTATAGGAACCGTATAGGAACTTCATTTCCCACCGTGATATGATATATGTATGTGTATGTATATATGTATTGAAAAATATATCGGGTCAATATGTATATGATAGAGAAGCTGCGTATAGATAACTCTTATTAGCTAGGATTAAAAAAATCAAATTACTGTCGTCTTGATTGCATGCATGCAAAGGTTGACAAGTGCTGCTTGATTGGCTCAGGACTGATTTCATTGCAAGTCCACGATACGCATGGTAGATACAATGTGGATAGATAGTGGATCTTGACTGATTTCAAAGTGGATTTCCAGAGTTGTACAGGATGCAGCCATCCAGTCAATGATCAAGCGAAGCGGCACAACTTTGTCGACGCCTTTAGTAGTTACAGCGTTAGGTCTCTTGCTAATCCTGGTGCCGCTCAAGGCACTCGAAGCCTACGAGGTGGAATGTCAACCTTCAGGTTTGATTTGCTTATCTAATTTTCCCGTGCCAACGCCCGAAATGTGGTGACTTTACATCCGAATAGGGGTTGTGACAAATTTGGCTGGTTCAGGTGTGCCAGGATTTCAAGTGAGTTGATTCTGACACCTTGCTACTATCCCCTTTGATCCAAGGATTTATTTTGTCGATCTTTTAAGATTCTTAACACAGGACGGTTTTCGGGAGAAAGCATACTTGAGCTCTCCTTCAGGGATCTCTGTTACATCTGACGGGACGGTTTTTGTGGCTGATTCGGGTAACAACCGAATCAGGCGAGTCAGTTTAAATGGCGAAGTTGTCTCTGTTGCGGGTTCGGGGATACCTGGGTTTTCTGACGACTCCCTTCTTCGCGCCGAGTTTAATCATCCGCAGGCGGTGGTGGTGACACCGAATGGCCATCTGTTTGTTGCTGATACCACAAACAATCGAATCCGCCTTGTCGACATGGCCAGAGGTCTCGTCACAACATACGGTAAGAAGGAGGCATGCGTCTGCACTTGTCATGAACGATTCACTAGAACATACGTCTTTGATGTCTGAATACCCTACTACAGCTGGCACAGACATAGCTGGATACAGAGATGCTGAGGTACCTAGCCAAGCACACATTTACGGCCCCGTTGGCGTGGCGTACAGAGCCCAAACGGGAGAGTTGTTTGTGAGTGATAGCAACAGTCGAATCCGTGTGATTCGAGGTAATGGAGCAGTTGAGACGATTTCGAATGGTGCGGGTCTCGCTGGCTATTCTGATTCGGTCGGATTATCTGCAATGTTCAATAAGCCTAGTCACATTTCATTGGACGGAAATGGATCCACCCTCTACATAGCGGATCTATTAAATCACTGCATAAGAGCTGTAAACTTGATAACACTGTCTGTCGATACGATCGCGGGCATCGAGTATCCCCTGGTCAATGATATTATGGCGTCTCCAAGTGACTCTGTGGAAGGAATTGCTTCTTTCCGGTCGAAGCAAACCGTTCATTTGAATCAGCCATTTGGGGTTACTTTTTATCTAGAGCCTGATGAAATCACCGATGGCAAGAATCCTAACGCATCTATCTCAAGCCGTCCGGCCCTTCTCGTGACAGAGCTTCGTTCACATCGTGTCCGTCGCATCTTACTCGAAACTAGCGCAATTGTCTCACCTGCGAATACGACTGTATCATTCGCATATGCAGGATCATATAACGCCTCAAATGGATACATCGATGACTTAGGTCCTGCGAGCATGTTTGATTCTCCGTCAGGGATTGCGGTACTCCCAGGAAGCGGTGGTGCCGTGGCATTCGTCGCTGATGCAGGGAATCATGCGCTGCGACGATTGACGAGAGAATCACCGACCAGGATGTTTATTAGTGTAACTTCATTGGCATCCGATGACTCTTTGATGGAAAAGAGTGAGTTTGGGACCATTCCCAGTAGCGCGCTGGATGTTCATGGATACTACAGTGTAAATGGACCTCCAAACAATGAGACGACGCATTTTTCTGGTTTCATATCATACCCTGATGAGTCGCACACTCTTACGATGTGCGCTTACCCATCTTCTGAATACTTCGTCACATTTAGCGGAACGATTCGTGTTGTGCTATCAGAGCATCCGTTGAATGAAGACTTAGATTCAAAGGAAACAATTTACCTGGTGTGGACAGGATCTGGAAGACATGATGTTCGCATGGAAAATATTCGTCTTCGAGCTGGAGGTGGAGTTTGCCATCCTCTTTCCACACCTCATTTCTCACACTCCATTTTTGACTCTCGCTTGCAACACCCGAAATTTAATAGAAACTCATATTTGTTCCGTGTTTGACTCTGACTATTGGTTGCACAAATCCCATCTCCCCAAACTTTGATGCGTGGGCATTTTTTGACGATGGATCCTGCCTGTTTGGAACTCAAATCAAGCTTGAAGTGAAAGCGACAGGATCATGGGGAGCATATCAAGTTGAAGGACCTGGGTTATACTACAATGGCGTCCTGATGCCATTTAACGATGCAGACGTTGTTCACGAGGATGACGTGCACACGCTATACTTCACTTCTTGGCCTCAGGCAGCATATACAGGTGACCCTAAATTTGTTTTGTTATGTTTGCAATTTTTTCCTGTTTGAATTCCGTCTTTCTTATGTTTGTTTTATTCGCTGCAAAATTATTTTGGTGGCCATAACTGATGTTCAACTACACGGTGCCATTGCGGCTTCCGTATCAGATATTCCAGGTCAACTCACTGGTTTGCAATATTTGAACTACACCAGTGTGGATGTGTCGAACAACCATCTCGAGACGATAAGGCCCGCCGGTCCAGGATGCACACAGCCACATTTCATCAATTTTTCTCCTTTTGCCACAATGGAGGATAACTCGTGCATTGAAGGTCAGGTTTTACAGATAGAAATTGACACTGTGTTGGAGTCAGATGTTAACGTAGATTGGTTCAGTCACGGCGTTGTCAACATTCAACAACCGCATATTTTGGGAGGTCACTCCATTATCTACAATCAAATGTTTTCTTCTACAAACGGCTCAACGCAAGTAGACATTGATGCAATGCCAGGGGTATACTCAGTCCAGATATTTGGGCTTGCGAATGTAAGGATCACTCTCGGTGACAACGGAGATGTACTTCTCAGCACCAATAATAGACATTTATCTCTGCAAAAGGACGACCATGGTTTTCCTTCAACATTGGGCAACTCATTGTTCTACTTTTTAGTACCAGAGAAAGTCAATAATCGCCAGGTGGTCAGTACTGATGGTGGTGTAATAGGGAGTTCTGATCTGGGGTCTATAATCCTTGGAGCAGGAGCTCTTGAAAGTCCAACCGTTGTCGGTATAGAAGTTTCAGAGGTCGAAGCTTCTGTTGCTGGAATGTTGCGTGGGGAAGGTGATCCAAATAGCCCCAAGGGCAGATGGATATTGTTGGGGAAAATATTTCAAGTCACGCCATTAAGGTTGCGGCTCACCAAACCAGTGACAGTTATTATCCCATATGATCGAGAAAATTCTCTGGCAGCCACCGAAGATTCGGACATGGTAATTCTTCGAGCCTCGGATGCGAAAGGAACAGATTGGCGCGTTCTGCCTGGAGCAAGCTTCATCGCTGGTAGCGCATTTGTGGATGTTGACGCATTTGCGATGTTCACAGTTGCAGCACGCTCGAAAGTCCTCATGGTTACGCCACGTCGTGCTCCTCTGATTGGTGGAATGTCCATCACTTTGACAAGTATCAATTTCCATAACACCCCCCGCGTGAACTCTGCAATTAGCCGATTTTGTAGATTTGGGTCTTCCTTTCAAGTTGTCAACGTCATCAACAACCATATAGATTCTGCAGGGGGCGAAGAATCGGTCTGCACATCACCTTCGATCATGAAAGCAGGGTTTGTGATTATTGAACTAGTTGATGCCGGATCGCTGCAAAGTAGCAATTCTGGTTTCCGATTGTTGTTTACCAGTTCTGTCGCTATCAAGAAGATATCCCCGATTTTCATCCCATCGAATGGCAGTGCGCTCGCTGTGCTTTCAGGGAAGCACTTTGGTTATGCCGCTCGACAATGGGATGTGAGTCGTGCTGGTGACAATAGTGGGCCTGGCGCTCGTATGCTAGATGAAATTGAATGTCCATACGACCAAGGGCGTCACTTCTCCGCTTTTCTGATATCTTCTGCTTTGGCAATCTGTGAGTTTGACAATACGGCAGATGCTGCACTTGCACAAATTCGGCGTGTACCAGGCTTAACCTCAGAAAATGAACAATTTAAATACAGGAGTTCTGTTGATGATATGGCGAATCAATGGGACGTCCAACTGGAAAGCATTGAAGCGCATCCTGCGATATTGAATGAAAACGACAGAGGTGTTGTTCGTGTCAATCTCATTTCAAAAAGTGATACGTCGCATGGGGTGAAACTGAGGCTAACACCTAGCTTGCAGCAATCATATACTCATCGAATATTTCGATGTTCGTTTGGCACAGTGGCCGTATTACCATCACTCGGATACCGAGGCTCTATCACTTGCATGTCACCCGCAAACCAAGGTCTTCATCACATCCCTGTTACACGCGCCGGCTGCAGGTCGATGTCGCTACGGAAAATCTTTATTGTTGGTGCTTCCGGTGAGCAACCGTTTGAAATCCGTGCCTTTCGAGAACGTTCAAAAACCTGCGCTTCTTTGAAACTTAATTTAGATGTTCATCGCATTATGAATGGAGACATAACTTCAACGGCATCAAGTCTTTCTTTCAAGCAAATATTGGTCAGCTCACGCGGCAGGACGCCTAACATGGGTGTCAATTCAATATATGCTTCACATTTCCCTTGGATAGGCAGGTCTTCATCGGATTCATTGGACTACCCTGTCCAGCTCGGACTCGTGATGGTGACCTTGGTTGCACATCACCGGCAACTTTCGCCCAAGAAAAGCTCTTCACAACCAGAAAAGCTCATCATTTCCTATGGAGACAATCCGCCGGCTCTCAAATCGAGTGTTGGAGGTGATTATTATGGGTTTGACGGCGGCGGGCTCCTATGGTTCGCTGGAGTCAATTTAATTCATGATGGACGATCAACTTTGGGAGAATATCGCCCTTCAGCTAGGCATGAATCTCATGATCTATTTTGTGGATATGGCTTGGTTGGCGATGTCAAAAACACGTCGCATAACAAAGCGCATCTGCATGCTCCCAATATACGCACGCCCCAAGGTAATATTGATAGCCAAACGTATGGCCACCTTGCGCATGTTGTCTCTTCTGCGTTGATTGCTTGTGAGCCACCAGCATCATCAATTCTGGAGGACGCAACACTGGCATACCGCGCAACACCGCAAGGAACACTTGTGGATCTGTTTGACTCAGTAGTCACTTCTACAACCGTTACTTTACTCAGCAATGGCATTGCAGTCAATACACCATCTCTGGCTGTAAGGCTAATCCCAGTTTCTCAGTTAGAGCGCGTTGTAGTTGCAGAGACGTCTATGCAGAACATCCGCGTGATTAATTTTACGTGGTACCCTGCAGAATCGTGGGTCAACATTGGATCACTGTCGCGCATCGCGTGTGCGTTCAGGACGATCGCGCCCATATCTATCCAGCCAAATGGTCGATTTGGTGGCACGTGTGTAGTGCCGGCGCACGCAAGGAATCATGACCGAGATCATTCTCAAGTATATTTTTACCTGCCAAATACTGGGCGTGTTGTCAATTTGCAATTACTTTCTCGCTCAGTGAGAAGTGGAAAAAACAATCAGTCGAAGGAGTCTACGTGCAGCTCGTTTTGTCAAGCACGCCGAAGGACCAATGTGTACACTCACAATCAATCCAAGGGTACAGAGCTTGTTGAAGAGAATATTTTGTCCTACAAATTTTCATCATTCGACACTGGTGTCAACCATTTTGGTTCATGGAGCTCCAGCATGTGTTCACTTGGTAATTACGAAGTGCCCACTTATTACTTTCGCAACACTGAGCATCAGGCTCCCATCATATTCAAGGCATCTCCATCACATATATCCTCCAGTGGAACAACTCTGCTCAAAATCTTTGGGAGGAACTTCGGTTCCCATCATGACCACGATAGATCAGAGACCCTGACCTGCATAATTGATTCACATTATGTCGAAGCGGTGGTAGTATCCTCTGTTGTCGCCATTTGTGAAGCACCTTTTCCCGAGTCGCAAACTGTGAATTTGACTGATGTCGGTATTCTAGAATGGGCAGAAACATCAAGGAAATACTCTCGTGATATTTCATCATCGGGAAGTTGTACGAGTCCGTTCAGTGCTCTGCCGTGTAAAACGATAGTGGATGTATCTGTTGCTCGGATTACCAATCACTGTGCAAATGTACATGGTATCCGGTCAGCTACTGCCTTAATGCCCCAGGTTACTTCAATTGTGCCTAGTTCTGCTGCGGCTAACCGCGGCGGTGTCGTTGTCAATGTTGCTGGTGATTTGTTCACCAAAGACACCCTGCCAACATACTGTGCATTTGGCACAATATATGTTTCAGCTCGTGTAACTAACACCATGTCAGCTAAATGCATTTCTCCGGCTCATGTGCAACGTCATGTATCCTTCGCATTTTACTCAAACGAAATTAGGTCTTCGAGTGATGGTCGTTTAGATTTTAACTTTTTTTGACAAGCAGAATTATTCGCTGCCACCCTCGATTGAAGCCGTGATCACAAGTAGGCGATATTCGATCAAATAATCTACATTGACCCTAAATACAATCGTGTACTGACCTTTATTTGCTGCGTGTAGTCTAATGGGCTTATCATGATTCAGTTTATCAAGGACGGTTTGGCCTTGGTATGTACCTTCGAAGATACCTTCGTAGTATTTTGAGGGGTTCTGACTGCATTCATGTCAGAAGTGATGTTACCTCTAGAGCTACTGTGTAATTCTTTAAAATAAAGCCACGGTTTTCGCGACGTAGTAAACACTGTAATAACATATTGAAGCGAATCGGGTGACAAGAAATGTTGCCCTGAAGGGCTGTGAAACTTTCCTCATAGCGATATACTGCCCTTGGCTGTGGACGAGTGAGAAAACTTCTAGGCAGTAATTTCTTGAAATATCAAGGTGGCTCGCTCACTACAGCTGCTCTCGCTTGCTACAGCTGCACTCTTTACTTACTAAACTCGAACTTGAAATGTTGACAACTCATAGAATTATGGCTGTCCGAATACTCTGAGTGTGCTGTCTGTAGAACTTCACCAGTAACAAGCTCTTTGCTTTGTTGAGCACAATGCCACAGTGAGAGCTGGCGCTACGTATGTACGCTGAGATGACAGCGCTATGTGGATAGTGAAGCTTATGCAAGCACGAGCCATCGCTTTTGCACACATTTTGAACCATTTGTGCAAAGAAAATTACGACAAGGTAATTAAGGCCGCAGTCCGATAGCCCTTTGGGCAATGTTCATCTCTTTGATACGGGCCTATCGGAAAGAATACGTGAGCGTGATCTAGTACAAATAGACGAATGATTTATACCGACACTCACCTTTCTTTTTGCCGTTTGGATATTCGCAATCATAAGGTCAATATCAAATGTCCTGCTGAACTGCTTGACGCGAATGTTGTCAGCGATTGCCTCATCAAAATTCCCTTGATCTGTTTTAGGGCCAAAAGTCCGCTAGCAAGGTGACAAGACATCTAAAATGACCCTTAGGTGATCATGGTTATACAAGTGCTCAAGTCAGCTGTCAGAAATCCTTACGAGTATTCGCGCGTGCCCGCCGAAGTAATATCTTCTTGTCATTTGGGAGCAACATATTTGCCTCATTTAAATCTCTTACCTGCAGTGGTAGCTAGACTGTTATACATTTAATGTCGAAAATAAAGTGTTTGTGATATTTATATATAAAATCAAGTGCCAGTTTTTGCACGGAAAGTCAAAAATCTCTTTTCCTTACCGCATCACCATAATTTTGGATTGCCATCGACGAGGCTGCCAGGTTCATCAAACATTTTGCACGGTTCACATTCATTTCTCTTTGCTCGCTTTTTGTGGACGCGAGCAGGCCGTCCTCCAGTATTGCAAGTGCTTGCTTGTACTTTGCTAGGGCAGGGAGAAAACAGCCGGACTCCATCATTACAGTCATCCAATATGAAAACAAAGTTGGCACAATTGAAAGACATGTTTACATACGTGCCCAGGTCAATGTTTCATTGCACGTGTTTTGTAAATAGGAAAACTTTAACGTTCACCACGGGTAATGGGAAATGCAACACTTTCTCGTGGGTTTGTCGATCTCTTGCCATAAAGACGGTTACCCTGCATGCGCAAGTGGATCTGGTTATTCAGAGCGCCAACCAGATCTTTTGCACTGCAACTAAGTTTGTTGTCATTTCGTGCAATATTTCGATCAGAAGCGGTTCTGTCATCATACATTGACTGCATGATTAAGCGTTCCGCTTCTTCTTCGCCGATTTTTCCATCATCCATCATCTGTTGATGCGGGACATGAGTTCAGTTCAGGAGAGGGCGATGTTAAATATTCTGACCTTTTTTGCCTGAGTCAGCATGTCAATTATGCGGGGATTGCAGGCCCATGTCTCAAAATCCCCTTTGTCATCATTGGTAAACGAGCAAATTATGTGCCGGAGCACTCTGTGTCTAATGAAAGGTGCCATATTTGTCTGAGCCTCACAATCTGCAAGAAGGACAGAATTGCGAAATCTTGATGCTTCAACTCGATCTTGACTTTTCCGAACATCTCGGAGCTCTTTTTTTTCATTGCGAATAATGAAATTCCGATTTTCTGGATCTTCACAAAAGTCTTGAAATGATGCACCCTTAGTAGAACACACAGTTTCAGCTTTGGAGGACATCCTCTTCACGGAACTTTATCAAGGTAAGCTCAAACAAAACAGCAAGAAGCGAAGAACATCGGGATGTTAAAAATCTCTGGCACCCACCAGGGCTTCACTGCCAATCACGCCGTTGCTTTCCATATCAGCCCTATCCGAGGACAAGAACGTTGTCGTTGTCAACCAGTGTGAAGCCCTTGTTTCTCGCCGCAGGATACAACCACAAGCGTTTTCGGTCCGTTATTTTTTTTGCCGGTCCGTTATTTATATCTTCGTTCGTTCGTAAATACGAAACCATACCTTCGAGCTTATTACGTAATAACCGTTTCGAATGAAGTAATAAGGTATATATTCTGATTTTCATAAGGGTATAGATAGTGAGACATTTTTTTATGCATAACGATTTTATAAGAACGTAAAAGACTTTATCATTACGATCCACACAATCACTCCAGTGGGCAAACAGTATAAAGATTCCGCTTATGTTCACGTAAGCGACTTATCCTTAACTGTTACGAAGGTAAAGTTTCGTAAGGTTTCGTATTATCAAGGTCGAAGGTTTATTTGCTCCATACATTGTCATAAATTTCGACATCGTTTAACTCATAAACGTTGGTTTAGCGTTACTTATATTTGAAGCCTTCATCGGACAAAATAAACCAGTTTTCTTGAGTAACGTGTTGAACATTTGTCCATTAGTGTTTACTCATACGGGAGGGCATTCATATATATGTACGGGAGATCGTAATATTAATCAATACTTGATAGATACGAATAATGAATGAAGGCAGATATTCTATATATGAATACGAAGCAATCAAGCAAGTAAGGTAGTTAATAATGATAACTATTACCTTCAGAATACGAAAACTTTTTTAACACTTGCTTGATATCGTTTACTGGCTCAAATTCTGGGCCCGGGGAGGTGTTCTTGGGCGAGGATCGACAGTTCAGCCTCAGCCTCCGCTCGAAGACTATACATATCAGGGAACGACCTGGTGCATTGACGCGTCTATGTCTACCTGACACCGCAAGCGACTACCACTCAATAGGAGCGGCTAGAGGCAATTATCATTATGCCGGCCACATCTCCAAACTGTGGATGCAAGAAGTTTGCAAGGATAGCCTGCGTTGGCTGTGGCTGTAGCTTTTCAGAAGATATCAACTCTCAGTTTGAGTTGAACAACAAACCCTCATCGCATCGTTATGTTCTGCGCAGTAACGAGATTGACGAAGTAGGATGCCGAGTTAGTTCGATGCCTACCGGCAAGGCAAACGCCCAACGCTCTGGCGTGTCACAAAAGAAAAATCAACTTCTATTTCCAGTGGCTCTTGCTGGTAGCAATGCATGCACTCCGTTTCGTAAAATTTCGCCGTTTGACTGGCATCGGCGCTCAGCATATCCCTCGCGAATTGCGAAGTATTTTATGTATTCTGAAAGCACAAAAGATTTGAGAGAAGCGCCCATTGTGAGTTTCAAGAAGAACAGTTCTTCTCAGGTTTTGCCTTATTGTAGGAAACATTCGTCTGTGGCAGGGTCACTTCGGAGTGAAATGAATTTGTCTGACCATAGCGAACGAACTAAGGCTGCTTCACTCGACTGGCCGAGCTGGTTTGCGAGTTACCTGGACGCTTTGAGCAAGGACTCTGCTGAAATAGAAATCAACGTGTGCCTTTGTGGAGTTTTCAGAGATAAGTTGAAGATATTACACCAACTCAAATATGAAGATTGGGGCGTGAAAGAAGGGTTCTCTACATGGATATCGGACTCTTCACCGAGAGACATTTTGCGATGGGGTTCGACCAACCAGGAGTCGAACGATATAGTTTTTCGTCAGGGTGCCATGAAACTAAAGTTCGATGAAAAGCTGCAGCCAAGCAGACAAAATCCAATATTAGATCTTAGATGGCTGCGTCATGGAAGTATTAAAATGAGCTCGATCAAAGAAAATTTCTCATTTTTGCAGCAATCATTACCACGAGCCTCCGTACCAACAATCAAAATGGTAGATGATCATCGCAACTTGGGCAAATCATCACTTGATGAGTTACTTGAAGAAGTCGATAAATCATTCAAGTCGTTTTGCTCATTCTATCGTGCTCTTGGACCATGTGATCGGGAGGCAATATTTTTTGAAACATTGCGCTCTCAAGTTGGTGTTCGATCTCCATACTTGTCTTCGGTTGCTTTCGATGCGCTCAGACTTAACTTTTCAGCAGAAAATGTGATGAGGAATTACCACTCAGATATTCATTTGTGGGCGCCGCGTGCTGTCGCTGAAGGTTCCGGATCTTTTTTGCGTGACCTGCTTGCCCTTTGTGAGAAGCAATGCTCACCGAACGGTACTACCTTAGGGGATATCGTACCCCTGAATCCTATTATTTCTGAACAAAAGAGTACCGATGATGAACGCGTAAGCTTCAGAAATGCAAAAAAAAGTGGCGAGTCAATCGTATCAAAACCTTGCGAGTTTGAGAGCGGAGGCAGTGTAATAACACGTACAAAGAGGACAGGAATGCAAGGAAATGCATATTTTACCGGCTCGCTGTGGGGCGCAGGAATTATCTCTCCATGGCTTTATTACATGAGTGTCGGTTCAGTGTTCGGCTGTCATATTGAAGATTATGCCTTTGGATCCGCGAATGTAATAATTGCACCTCCGGGGTCACATACGTGGGTGGTGTGGTATTCTGTTTCTCGTGATGACATTGGAAATCTACACGAGTATCTTCGTGGACTCCTTGGTGATGAATATTCGCTGGACTGCCTGGAAAAACGTAAGCTCTGGCTCGACCCTGAATCTGTTGCGGCTTGGCAAGGATATGAGGGGCAACAGATAACTGTTTATCATCATTTGCAAGGTCCCTCTGAATACATACTTACGGACTATGGCGCGGTACATTGGGGCGTCAACCTCGGTGTCGGTTGGAAAGCAGCTGTTAACTTTGCTTTTCGAGATCGGCGAAAAGCAGCTCAAAGTATTCACTGTGTGTACAGAAATCTCGAGCTAAGTGCTGGAGTTAAACGGAACTACCGCTGCGTCCCTGACTTTGACATGATAGAACGCAAAGAACTACAGTCAGATTTTCGTAGGTTCAAGGCAACATAGATCCCGATCTGGCCATGGGATTGGTCTCGGTGCAGGAAAGACAAGCATCAACTCATGTTGTTGCTGCTGCTGTGGATATTAAGTCCTCCCACTTCTGCATTTACTGAAAGGGTAATGAAAGGGTTGAAATTCAGAGAAAATAAGCAAAAATGCGGTTGGGTCATCTTACCTTGACAAATTACAAGGGGTGCCCGATATTCGGTTGTGTCAACGAGTAATGACAGGGTGCTGGTGAACTGCCGTGTAGGCGTCCAAAGTCTTGTTCGTGTCGATCCCGGACTCCAGCAGGGCCCTGGCCGCGGGTGCGTTGCGGTGGTATACTGCGAGGTACATCGGATCTGACATTGGCCATGGCCTCACATGCTTCTTTACGTGAGCTTCGATCTTCGTAACCAACGACCGAACGCCACCCACGATCCACACCGCGTCCATGCACGGCTTGTCCACCTGCGTTGGGCTGAGTGTGCTTAGCAGATCGAGCTTGGGGAGTATCTCGGCGATGAACACCTCCGGCAGGTTGCTACGGAGGGCGTCGAGGACGGAAAAGTTCGTCGCGGTGAGCTCGGCGACATCCCTCCTTCGCTTGTTCTTCCATAGCGCCGTGCTCCTCGGGAGTGAGGCTTGCTATCGGAGGGATTGAGGCGTTTGTTGTCTATTCGAATCCCGGAGGAAAACCGGCGAGGTGTTGAGTTTAGTTACCTTCAAACTCGGCCCAACAATTCTATGCCACCTACTTCAACGCCGCCGCGGCTCACCCCTGACACCCCAGCCACCAGTTTTTTCGTTGTGCTTGGCGTCAGTTTCAACAAGCCACTTCCACTACCAATGGTGGCTGGCCGTATGCACTCTGCATTCGCACTAGCTCGACTTAAGTTAGACATGATGAAGGGCATTAATCCTGACCCGTGACCTCATCGTTCAATCATCCGAGACCTTTTGCATTTTTGCCCTGCGTGGTATAATTGCAAACGCTCAAAGCAGCGAAATAGGATCAATATATTTCTTTTCATTGCATGTTTAGCTAAACTACTCGCCAGGCGACGGGATGACTCAGTAGATAATTGGTTCTCGAAGCCCTCCACAATGCCGCTACTCCACCGCTTCAGATGTTTACCTCACACATACATCTACTCCTGCTCAGATGAGCCTGGATGACCGCAAACAGCGAACAAGCCAACACTGCATCCAAATGAGTAAATACTGGCACAACTGCACCAACAACTGCCAATACAACCACCATCGAAGTTACCTCGTATGCTGAAAATTACCATGGATGCAGTACATTTATGCCCTTTAGTGCAGCCAACTTTAGTGACGGCCAGGCTTGACTACACACAGATTAACACTTAACTTTACAGCGAGTGAGGTGACAGAGAGAGTCCATGATTAGCTTGACGATCAGCGTCAAGAACCAAAAAAAAATGTCGTCGTCAAGGTCCTTTTAAGAGTTGTGTTTGACACGTTTTCTGGGACAGAAGTTAATTTCCAAATATCTGTTCTCTCTTAAGTGATGACCAGACTTTTTGGTGTGCTGCGGATTTGAAGTGTCCTTCTGCTTTTGGTGTTGTATGTCTAAATCTCTTTGCTCCAAGGTGATGTACTTTTCAGAACTAAGATCAACCGAGCCCGGCGACGATCTTGTCGTGCGCTCATTGACGCATGCAAGGGCGCTCGCCCTCGGCTCTAGTTGCCAAATATCTTCTAAAACTTGGCGACCAGGGATTCTAGGCAGGACTATCCCGCAAAAAGAATCTTTGTGAAGGAGCTCCGCTACAAGTACATCAAAGTAATTAAGCCCGAAGCGGCCTTCCCGCGTATGATGCCGGACACGTCGAAAGTCATTCAATAACGGCTCGAGGTATTGAAAAATTTCTACTGGCCTACCCACCAGCCTAAGATATAAGGCACCAAGCAGCCGCGCGTATTTGTGAAAATCGTTTTTGATAAACTCCAAGATGATTTCTTTACTTGGCTGGAGCTGTAGCATTTTAAGCGTCAGGCACATAAAGTTTGTCGCTTTTTTCCCTCCTTCGACAACTCCCCCGTATGCCCGTAGATTCGAAGCCAAATCGACGAGCGACTCTGCACTGATCCCAAAACACATCTCCTTCCAAAACGGCGTGTCGTATATTTTTTCCCGTGTAATTTTTTCGATTAGATTCTGTTGGCGGTGATGAATTAAATGGCAGATCAGGTTACCGGGAATTGAAGAGCTTGAATGTTGTAAGCACACCTGAGGGTTTGTTCCGTGAATATTATGTGCGAGCGGGTCCGTTGAATTCGCCATGTGCAAGTGAAGCGCCGACACTAACGTGCAATCGACGGTCAGAAAAGAATGCAATATGTCAGTTAAATAGTTGCCTTCGTACTTCGTCAACACTTTGCTGTATTACCTTCATTCGAAGTATTACGAAACTGAAAGATATGTGGTTATTATGATGATATGACATATGTAAATATTAACAACAACAATAATATTAGTAATAATAAAAATTTTCCAGCAGGGAGGAACAGGAGTAGTGTTTAACGTGATTACGTGGGTCCGTTCCCAGGTGTATCGGCATAGCCGCCGTGCATGCATGGACTTATTAATTAAATCATGATGTGATTGAGTGAACGTACGTGTACGGCGAGCGGACTTTAAGTTCATCGCACGTAATGTTGCTGCCGCTAGACATACAGCAGTATGCTGTTTCGGTATATGGCACTATGTTGCAGACCAGACCTCGTGCACCTTTGATGTCAGACATTCCCATAAATATTCATGTATCTATTTTACCAAATGTGAATTAATTGAGTATATTACATATAAATGCCCTCCCGTATGAGTAAACTCTAATGGACAAATGATCAACACGTTACTCAAGAAAACTGGTTTATTTCGTCCGATGAAGGCTTCAAATATATGTAGCGCTAAACCGACGTTCCTGAGTTAACGATGTAGAAATTGGAGACAATGTAAGAGACAAATAGACCTTCGACCTTGATTAACGATACCAGGTGGGTAGCACATTTTTTTCCAAAGGATCACGTAAGATCGGCTAGCCGAG
>MDSX01044556.1_pt1 | contig 15725 bp, 15 predicted proteins | sample 811141 | NCBI WGS metagenome assembly MDSX01 (sample SAMN05326642, study PRJNA326480) | marine metagenome | isolation source: seawater | place: Atlantic Ocean: South East | collected 2010 | reverse complement strand
CTTCTTTTTGATAGTTTGAATATATTACTACGCTGGGACGTAATGATTGCACTTCTCTTTGGGTCCATTGGGGGAGTTATTATAGGTGCTATTCCGGGCGTCGGCGCCGCTGTAGCAATAGCCATCTTACTTCCAGCTAGCTTTTCAATGGACCCGATAGTGGGTTTAACGGCACTGTTGGGTGTCTATGGTAGCTCCATGTACGGGGGAGCTATTCCAGCTATATTAATTAATACGCCAGGCACTGCAGTCAACGCCTTAACAACTTATGATGGATATCCAATGACGGTTCGTGGAGAAGCTCGTAGGGCGTTATCGTTAGCCTACACGGCGTCATTTTTTGGCGGAATTTTTGCAATCATATGTTTAATTTTTTTATCGCCTATACTCGCGAAAATTGCCCCTCATTTCGGAAGCAGAGAAATATTTCTGGCATCTTTATTGGGAATAATATTAGTAGTTCTTGCACATAAAGGGCAAGTTCTCATTGCGGGTGCGTTGGCTAGTTTTGGTATATGGTTGAATACTATTGGGTTAGAACCAATCCAATACTCTAAGCGATATACTTTTGGCCAAAGCTGGCTTTCAGGCGGAGTTGATTTGATTGTCGTAATTTTGGGATTATTTGCAATATCTCAGGCAATTTTCCTTTTGACTGACAAGGATAAATCGCAAAAAGCAAAGGCCGTTTCTGGGAGTTTTTTTAACGGTTTTAGGGAATTATTAATTTTTAAACGTGTTGCAACTGTTGGTGCGTCTTTTGGGGTTATAATGGGTATGATACCGGGAGTAGGAGAATTTACGGCTCAATTCATGTCGTATACAGCCGCGCGTCGTGGCTCTAAAGAACCTGCTAAGTTTGGAAATGGGGCTCCGGAGGGATTAATAGCCTCAGAAGCATCTAATAATGCTGTGCCAGCAGCTGCTATGATTCCATTGCTAGCATTGGGAATTCCAGGAGAAGCATTAACCGCCATGATGCTTTCGGTTTTTTATGTTCACAATGTAGTCCCTGGCCCCCAATTATTCCAAAACCAACTCGATTTTGTCATTGCATTATATATAGCGCTAATAATTTTGAATATTATGGTGATAATATTTTTACTTTTCTCAACTAACTTACTTTTAAATATCATAAGAATTCCTACTCACTTTCTAGGTTTATCCATTCTCACACTTTCGTTTGTAGGTGTTTATAGTTTGCGAAATAGTTCAATAGATTGTGCGATAGCTGGTTTTTTTGGCCTGCTAGGTTTTATTTTAAAAAGGCTTAATCTACCGATTGTTCCAATCATATTAGGTATGGTTCTTGGAGGTATAATGGAAGTAAAACTTCGTACTTCTATGATGCGTGTTGATAGCCCGTTTGATTTTATTAACCGTCCAATCGCATTTATTCTTTTTTTGATTATTGTGTTAGTGATAAGTAGTTATCTCTTAGATATTGTTCGATCAATTTCAAAAAAAAGATTTAATTAATAAAAAATATTCAAATTATTTTTTCAATTACACCCGTTAACACCCTCTAATTTTTTTCGACGCTTAAAGGTTGGCTCCCATTCTCGGGTATTTTTAAATTCGTCGGGTAAAGGTCGACCATCGTAAAGTGAAAGCCACAATCTCAGCATACAGCGACGTTTATTTACGTCCTCATAATCTTGATAATTTTCTCGAGAGTGGAAAGTAGTAGCATTATTTGCTATTTCCATATCTCCAGGTTTTAGCTTGATGTCAAAGCAGAATTCATCGCTGTTACAAAGGGTGTCAACCAAATCAAGTGCTTCTTTTTGTTTTGAGGTTAATCGAGGTATTTCAGAAAAACGTTGAGCAGTTTCAATATACTGCCTCTTATAAAGAGCTGATACTAAACCGTCATGTTTAACAAAAATTGGTACACTTTGATATTTACGTTCGTTTGGATTTTGAGTTCTTGTGTCAAAGTGAAACTTTTTCTGTAACTCAATAGCCAAGTCTGGACGAATGCGCTCTATTTGGTCAAAAATGGCTATGGAAGAAACAAGCTTTGATAGGCCTCCTTTTTTTGCTGCCCGGACGCATAACAATCCGAAGGCATCCCCACCGTCGGTGTGAAATTGGAGTTCCTGGTTGGTTTGAAAGCCCCTTATGTTATCTGAGTTCTTTACTGATGCACCGGTATCAGTAACTACGTGAAGTAGTGATCCGGCTTTATCTTGTGGTTCTGGGAATCCAAAATATTGTCCAAAGCCCCAAAACATGACCTTTATGCCGTCATCATTATAGTGACTAACTGGTAAGTTTCTAAACAAAACAAATCCTAAACCGGCTTCCACTTGAGATTTAGCTAATTCGATTCTCTCTTTTAGATTATGCAATGGAAAATCAGGAGTTTTAATATCAAATAATTCTTTTCCTGATTTTAAAGCTAAGTCGGTTGCGGTTGTGAGCTCGTTTTGGTCATCATCAGTAAGTTCAAAAACCCAATTCTTGTTTCTTTTCAAGTCTGAAACCTTCCACCCTCCAATCAAGCTATTTTTACCCATGCACTTCCTCTAAAATTATATAAAAATTACCATGATGAATTAGGTTCTCTTAAAAAAGCGATTTCTTTTTTACTACTTTTTCGACCTAGTATCCTATTTCGATGTGGATAATGCCCAAAACGTTTAATCACAGCGGTATGATCGTTCCAAGCTTTTTTTGTTCTTTCAAAACTTTGTAAATTACTCAGATATTTATCTAAAACTTGATTTGCAATAATGTGATCATTTATGTTTTCACTATGTATAAGAGGTAAAAGAGCAAATAACCGTTCTTCATTTATTAGCGTTTCGATATAATTATTATCAATTGCGTATTTACAAAATTTTAGCGCTTTTGGATCATATTTGAAGGAACGGTTATCATTTCGAAATAAGTTCCTTGGGAATTGGTCTAATACTATTATTAAGGCTAAACATGTATGGGCTTCCTTTGACCAATCATCTAATTTTCCTAAGGCCGCCGATTCGAAAGTTTTTAAGAACTTGTTTCTTATTTTTTCATCAAAGTTTGGGTCTTTGATAAACCACTGTTCTGGAGTAGATTCTTTGAACCAAAAGTTTAAAACTCTTTTATGCACAATATGCTCCCAGTTATTTTTTAAATTCTTATATCCTAAACGTCTAACAAACTATTAATTATTGAAAGAGTAATTTTAATTTTTTTTATGTCGTAGAAAACTAACAACGCCTTTAAAATAACCCCAACTTTTTGCACGCTTTCGACTTGAGAATAGGTTAATAGGTGAAACTAATTGTAAGATAGAGTCAATCAAAGAATACGTTATAGAAAATCTTCTTTTGTGCTTATTGGTAGCGTAAATCCTAGATCGACCCATATGCCATCCTTTGAAATATGAACTTTTTTTTGATGGTGGGGTCGATGACCCCCTTATATGCCTAGCTATAGCTGTACTGACGAACATTAAGTCCTCATTATTTTGTTTTATCCTTAGACATAAGTCATCTTCTTCATGATACAAGAACATATTCTCATCCCAACCTCCAACTACGTTAAAAGTTTCTTTTTTTACAAAAAAAGCAGCACCAGACAAAATATTGACGAGGCATGTTTCTTTGGGCACAGCTCTGCTCATCCAATCAGATCGATTTAATAAATGACTTCTCCTCTTAAAATATTGCTTTCCGTTTGGTTTTAATATTTTGGGGTTCATCGCACCCACTCCTGGATTGGCACGTGCTGATTTTTCAAGATTTATTATAGTATCCTTCTCAATAGTAGCATCTGGGTTGAGAAAAAATACAAATTCTGTTTTTGCTAATTTGGCGCCTTGATTGCAAGCCTCACCAAACCCTTTATTTTTTTTATTTGCAATTAGTTCAGCCCCATAATTTTTAGAAATTTTCTTAACAGCCGCTATATCCGTGGAGTTATTATCAACGATTATTATGGGCGTGCCATTAGGAATGGAATCAAGCATGCTAGGCAGAACTGCCATACTGTTAAAAGTTACAGTTACAATTGTTGTGTTTTTAGACAAGGTCGTTCCCATAAAGTACGCATTTCAATATTTAAATTTAATAGATAACAGATGTCCATTATAAATTTCGTAAATGCAAGTAAGTGAAATAAATTTGTATATTAAATAATATTATAGATGACGATAACTTATCTATGAAGAAAGAAAACGTTTATTTTTTTTGTTGGAGAATGTCTCGACGAAGATAGTTTTTTACCACAGTAATATGTAGAGTTTTATGAAACCTATTTAAAGAAAAAATACAAATTAGGAGAATTATTTGATATTTTGAGCTCGTCAAAGTTATAGCTGTGATATAAGTGAATTGAACGTTTTGAATTTTGGTAATTTTACTAGAGGTAAGCCTATGAAAATCGCGTTAGTATCGTTTTTGTTTGTAACAACAATTTTTTTGTTTATCGATATTATTTGGTTGTCACAATCGGTCACTCACTTTTACCAGCCCAATATTGGGGAGCTTCTTAGGGAAGATCCTGTAATATTTGCAGCAATATTATTTTATTTAGTATATCCTTTAGGTGTTAATATTTTGGTTGTGTTACCAATATTGAAGTACGGTTTATTACGGACCGTATTTCTTAACGGCTTTGTTTTTGGTTTTGTCGCCTATGGAACATATAACTTGACTAATATGGCTACTCTCACGGGATGGTCTGTTAATGTCGTAATAGTTGATATGTTGTGGGGTGGTTTTCTGACAGGAGTTTCAGCTACTTTGGCAGTTTATGGAACGCGAAAAATATTAGATGTAAACTGACTAAATATTATCTAAAATCAAATTAAGAATTTTTGAAAGTTTTGATAAAATATGCAGACAATACGTTAGGTTGGTTTCTACTCCTATTTAGAAAAACAAAATGCCGGTCAGTATAATCGATGCATTTATAGTAACGATGGAGTTACTCCTAAATCTTAACACAATATAGTGGTTCCGACTGTTATCTCTTTTAGTGGTCAATTTAATTTTGTGTTTTAGAACTCGTATGACACTGTGATAAGCACGTCCATTGAAAACACTTACCACCCGAACGTTTTATGTACTTGTACAAGCAACAGATTAGGAAAATTGTTTTGATAGACTTTACTGAAGAAACAAGGTTTGTATGGGATATAGGAGGAGAAAGATGAAAAAAATATTATTTATACTACTATTAACGGCTACTGGTTGCCAGTAGCATGGATGGGTCAACGCAGAGACTAATTTGGTATGGCGATCTTCGGCGCATTTGTTCTGGCCTTGGTTGGTTGTCGTATGGTGCTTTAGAAAAAGATTTAAAAAAAATTATTCAGTGGTATTTGAATAATGAGGGTGGGTGGCAACCACCCTTCTACTACTCAGGAGCTAACCACTGGTTGGTAACCAAGTCATGATCTTGGTCTTTGGTAGAACGGGTCAGGTTGGTATTGAATTGCAGCGCTTAGGAGGCGTTGTGACATTAGGGCGGAATGAGGCGAATCTATCTAATCCTGTGGCCTGTGCGGATGCCATTCTTAAGTATTCGCCACGTGCTGTAATTAATGCCGCCGCCTATACTGCTGTGGATAAGGCAGAAAAGGATATGGAGCTTGCCGATGTCATTAATCGCGACGCGCCCACTGCAATGGCACAGGCCTGTTCTTACCTGGAGATTCCGTTCGTTCATATATCAACTGATTATGTGTTCAATGGGACTGGCGATAAGCCTTGGCAACCTTCCGATGGAACAGCCCCACAAAACGCTTATGGTCGTAGCAAACTTGCAGGCGAGATAGGTGTTCGTACCAGTGGCACTACCTACGCTATCCTGCGGACATCTTGGGTCATCTCTGCACATGGGACTAACTTTGTGAAAACTATGCTACGCTTGTCCGATACGCAGGAAGTTTTGAACATTGTTGCTGACCAGATTGGTGGACCAACACCGGCGCGTGATATTGCTATGGCCTGTTTACAGATAGCAACTTATTTACAGCAGAACCCAGGAAAATCAGGAAGCTACCATTTTAGTGGCGTACCAGATGTCTCTTGGGCGGAGTTGGCAACAGAGATTTTCAACCAAGCAAAACGTGCGGTTACGGTTACCCCTATTCTTACAGTTGGCTACCCAACACCTGTGGCGCGGCCCTTGAATTCCAGGTTGGACTGCAGCACAACCGAACAGGTTTTCGGCTTGTCACGACCCGATTGGCGGATGGGTTTAGGTGTTATATTAAAAGAGTTAGAGATAATTTAATGACACAATACAATGTTATAGTTCCAGTAGTTAGATCAGTTACTTTGATAGCTCATAAAAATCCCAAAAACTTAAATATAAACTGACTGAAACCATCTAAATTGTATTTGAGAATTTATCAAAATTTATGTGATTTTGAAAGTTTTTGGCAGCGTTTGGAGCAGTATTTTACTTCGGGCCAAGTGTTTCTCCACTTTTTGCGCCAGTTAAAGCTCCTATCACATACTACGCAGTTTTTCTCTAAAGGTTTCGTATTTTTCATAATCTAAAACTTTTTGTTAATACCCTAAGGAATCCTATCTAATCTTTCCGAAGTTATCTCGAGTTTTAGTATGGAAATCGGTTGGACTATGGCGTTCATGAAGCTGCTCTTCTAATGGGCCACTGATCTTATTAACCATTAAGCCTCTTTTTACTGATGAACGTTTGTAAATTCTATGGGCCCACTCGATAACGTTTTGGTATGATTTGACCTCAAGAAATTCGCTGGCATTATAGAGTCTTCCAAGTACTAGTTGCCCATACCATGCCCAAATAGCAATATCTGAAATTGTATAACTTTCTCCAGATATAAAATTTCTATTCTTTAAGTTCTTGTCTAGAACGTCGAGTTGCCTTTTAACTTCCATTGTGTATCTGTTGATAGGGTACTCAATTTTGGTAGGGGCATATTTATAAAAATGTCCAAACCCGCCGCCTAAGTAAGGAGCACTCCCCATTTGCCAAAACAACCAAGATAAACATTCGGCTCTTTTAGAATTATCAGTCGGCAACATAAAATTAAATTTCTCAGCTAAATAAAGGAGTATGGCACCAGACTCAAATATTCTCGTTGGCTTCGCAGTCGTATGATCTACTAATGCTGGGATTTTAGAGTTTGGATTAATTTTTACGAAACCACTACCAAATTGCATCCCATTAATTTTTACTAACCACGCATCATACTCGGCTTCGAGATGACCTTTTTCCAATAATTCCTCTAAGAGAATTGTTACTTTAACACCATTTGGTGTCGCCAAAGAATAGAGTTGTAGTGGGTGTTTTCCAATAGGAAGAACCTGCTCATGGGTCTCTCCCGAAATTGGACGATTTATTTTTGAAAATTCACCACCATTTTCATTATCCCATTTCCAGATGTCTGGTGGACAATACTTTAAATTCTTAACCATGGGTTGTCCCTTAATAAATTTATTAATCTATTTAGTATAGCTATACAAAATTATGTAAAAGCCTAGAATTTTAAAAGAGAATATTTTTTCACAATATTAGTCATTAAGACTAAATTTTTTTTTTAACAAGACGGTCTTTAATTTATTTTTATGACTTGTTTGGGTGTCTTTTAGGGAGTAAATGACGTTTAATATAGGAATTGGAGAACTAAATATGGGTGACCTTGTTACAGTTTATGGAGGAAGAGGTTTTATTGGACGTTATATTGTTCAACAATTAGCTAGGGAAGGATACCGTATCCGAGTTCCATCTCGGAGGCCAAATGAAGCATTATTTCTCAAAACATATGGTACAGTAGGACAAGTTGAACCAGTTTTTTGCAACATAAGGAACAAAGAGAGTATCAGCTTAGCCATGCACGGCTCACATTATGTAATTAATTGTGTCGGTATTTTAGATTCTGTTGGAAAAAATAAATTTGATATAATTCAGAATGTTGGTGCAAAACGCATTGCCCAGATTGCAAGTGAAATGGGAGTAAGAAAACTTGTTCACATATCAGCTATTGGGGCAGATATTAATAGCAAGAGCAAATATTCTGTATCCAAGGGTTATGGTGAATTAAATATTTTAAAGCACTTTGCGAGTGCGATAATACTTAGGCCTTCAATAGTTTTTGGTTCTGAGGATAATTTTTTCAACCGGTTTGCTTCAATGGCCAGGTTGTCTCCTATAATACCACTTGTAGGGGGTAATACAAAATTTCAACCCGTATATGTTAATGATGTGGCAAAAGCAGCTGTGACCTCAATCAAAGAGTCAAGAGACTCAGGGATTTATGAACTGGGTGGACCAGAGATATTATCGTTCTTTGAGTTGATGAAACGCATGTTAAGAATTATTATGCGACGGAGGTTTATTTTAAAGCTGCCGTTTTGGACTGCAAATATAGTTAGTACTATTTTTGATATAATCAAGCTCGTGTCCGGCGGGCTTATATCTGGGCCTATTACCCGTGACCAAGTCTTGAACCTAGGAAAAGATAATATAGTTTCCAATTCAAAAAAAACATTTGCAGATTTAAATATTGAACCTCTTGGACTGGATATAATATTACCTGATTACTTATGGAAATATCGACCTGAAGGAGAGTTTTCTGACCCTGAAAAACAAAATTAGGTCATTTTTTATAGATTAATTTTAAAGTAAACTATCAGGACCGCCAAATTTTAAAAAGCGCCCTTTTATGGATTAAACTCTACGAATATGCTATAGAAAGTAGTATTACGCCAAATAATATTCTGTACAATACATAGGGTGTAAAGGTATAACTATTAAGAAAATACATCATAAATCTTATAGATAATAAAGCTGCGGAAAACGAAAAAATTGCTGCAATAATAAAATCTTTAACCAGACGTGGGTTGTCAGAGCTAATAACCTCTGCCGACAAGAGTGCACCTGATGCTAATATGGTTGGAATTGACATTAACATAGCTATCTTTGCAGCATCGGGCCTTGAAAAACCTAATAACCTTGCCCCAGATATAACAGCGCCCGCGCGAGATGTACCAGGTATCAATGCTAGAGCTTGCCAAAAACCCATAATTAAAGCCGACTGCAATGTCCAACTATCACTTGTTTTTGTTTGAGTGTTTTTATGATCTGCATAATATAAGACGATACCAAATATTAACATTGCCCAGCCCACTATTTTAATTGACCGTAACCCCTCATCAAATCCACCTAGATTTACCAAAAAGCCGAATAGAATTACTGGTATTGTTGCTATAATTAGACATAAAAGTAATGAAAATGCTGCGCTTCTCTGCTTAAAGCCTAGAGCCTCTACCAGTCCCTTAAATATGATTTTTATATCTTTAATTAAATATAGTGAAACAGCAAATAGAGTTCCTACGTGTACCGCAACATCAATCGCTATTCCTTGATCTTGTAACCCGGTTAATTTTGGGAGTAGGATTAAATGAGCGGACGATGACACTGGTAAAAACTCGGTAACACCCTGAATCAACGCGATTAAAATTAATTGAAATACTGGCATTTCGAATTTTACCTACTACGTGTTATTCACCGGAGAATGGGAATTACCTGGGTTATTTAGTCTATTCAAGACTTTCTATCTTACTTTTGAATTCGTTAATAACTTCTAAATAAACAGCTTGCTTGAAGGGCACAATCATTTTTAGTAAATTGCTTTCATCAGTCCAACACCACTGTGAAAATTCTCGTTCAGCTGTATTAATATTTATATCGGTGTCGTTACCAGTAAAATTTAATAGGAACCATTTTTGAATTTGCCCTTTGTACTTACCATTCCAAAGTTGTGGAATAAGTTCATCAGGAAAATTATAAGTTATCCAAGTTTTAGATGAAGAAATTTTACTTACCTTTTCTTTTGTTATTCCAGTTTCTTCACGAAGTTCTCTATATGCGGCCTGATCAGGGGTTTCACCTGTGTCAATTCCACCTTGCGGCATTTGCCAGGCTTTCTCTGCTATCCTCTGACCCATAAATATTTTTTTTTGAGAGTTAATTATCATTAATCCAACATTTTTACGATATGGTAAATTTTTGTAGCCGCTGGTCATTACTTAATTCAGATCCTTGGTTTAATAGGTGTTTTAATTTTTTTCATATGATAAGGCGTTTAGACCTTTCAAAATGTCAAGGGCATAGGCTAATTGATAATCTTGATCGCGTAGTTTTGCTGCCGCTTCAGCTTTTTCCTCTTCTTCTTTGAATAATATTTTTTCATCATCTGACATAGAGTCGTTATTCAAAGAACCACGTAAGTCTGCTTCGGAACGATTAGGATTTTTAGAATCCTCAAGGTCCTGTAAATCTAAAGGCTTACGAGGAGGTTGTTGCACGATTATATCTGGTGAAACACCTAAAGCTTGAATAGATCGACCTGAAGGTGTGTAGTATCTAGAAGTTGTTAATCGCATGGCTCCATCACCTTGAACGGGAATAATAGTTTGTACAGACCCCTTGCCGAAACTTTTCTCGCCTACGATCACGGCTCTTTGATGATCTTGAAGAGCTCCTGCAACAATTTCTGATGCTGAAGCGGAACCATTATTTATCAAAACTACTATAGGTTTTCCTTTTGATAAATCACCACGCTTTGCATTGTACCTTTTACTATCACTTAAATTTCTACCTCGTGTAGATACGATCTCTCCTTTATCTAAAAAGGCATCTGACACGGAAATTGCTTCGGATAGTAACCCACCGGGGTTATTACGAAGATCCAAAACAATACCGTTGATATTTTTTATACCACCAGCATTTTTTATTTGTTTTGAGAGGCCATCTTTAAGGTTAGGATATGTTTGTTTATTAAAAGCTGAAATCCTGAGAACAATACTATCTCCTTCCATCCTAGATTTCACGGCGGTTAGTTTAATTATATCCCGTATGATTGAAACATCGAAAGGATCGTCAAAACCCTCCCTGACAACCGTTATAATTATTTCTGAGCCTACTGGGCCACGCATCAAATCCACGGCTTCGTTTAGAGTTAAACCAAGCAAGCTCTTACCGTCTACAGCAGTTATAAAGTCTCCTGCTTCCATCCCTGCTTCAAAAGCTGGTGTGTCGTCCATGGGGGTAATTACCTTAACATATCCATCCTCTTGAGTTACCTCAATCCCTAGCCCTCCAAACTCACCCTTTGTTTGTGTACGCATGTCGTCATAATCGTCTGGCGCTAGATATGATGAGTGAGGATCAAGTGATGTAAGCATTCCATTGATTGCAGCTTCAACAAGTTCTTTTGCTGACACCTCTTCCACATACTCATCTCTAATTCGTTCAAAAACTCGTCCTAATAGATCAAGCTGTTTATAAACCTGAGCTTTAGTTTCTTGTTCTTTAGCTGACAACAACTTGCTTGTGCCTATATTAATTAATAACCCAATACAAACACTCATGATTGATATTAACAAAACGCTTTTTAATTTTAACACTATATCCACCTTCTATTAGAGTTTTGAATACTCCATACTAACAATTAATTTAACAAGTAAGAACATTAACAAATGAATAGTAACTGATCCTTTTATTTAGGCTTAGTTATTAGCAATAAATTTTTGGAAGTAATAGCTAAAAGTATCAACAACAAGCGACCTAATAAATTTATTATCTCAGAGTAATTTCCTCAATTAATGATTCTCCTGTCATTTCCTTTGGTTTTGGTAAATTCATCAAATCAAGTAATGTTGGTGCTACATCAGCTAAGCGGCCATTTTTCAATTTATATGTTTGACCATGCCCAACTAAAATTATTGGAACTAAATTAAGTGTATGTGCTGTATGCGGCTCCCCTGTTAATCTATCAATCATTTTCTCACAGTTTCCATGATCAGAGATGATCAGCATTTTAGAATTTGTCTTTTCTAATTTATCTAATAACTTGTTAAGTTCCGAGTCTATTTTTTCACATGCTTTAATCGTTGCATCTAAATTTCCCGAATGACCAACCATATCAGGGTTAGCATAGTTTGCTATTATTAAGTCATAATTTAAATCTAAACCTTCCACAATTTTGTTTGTAACTTTGTTCGCGGACATTTCTGGGCACAAATCATATGTTTCTACTTTTGGGCTATCGGGCATAAATCGATCTTCACCGGATTGGATTACATTTGAACCACCATTGAAAAAAAAAGTTACATGTGGATATTTCTCGGTTTCGGCCACTCTTAGCTGTTTTAATTTATGCTGTGAGACCCACGATCCAAGACTATTTTTAACGATTACTTTGTCATAAATATTTGACATTAAACTTTTGTATTTCTCAGAATAATCTACCATCCCCAGTACATTATTGACCATTCTCTTCTTAGCGCTATGAAACTTGTTAAATTTAGGATTTACTATCGATTCTGTTAATTGAAGGACTCTGTCTGGTCTGAAATTTAAAATAAATAGACCATCATTTTTCGACACTCCTTTATATCCTTTTAGTATTAAAGGCTTTATGAACTCGTCCGTTTCATCTCTGGAATATGATTCATTTATTCCTCGTATAGTGTTGTCAATTTGAATTCCCCTTCCAAACATTATTGCATTATACGCTATCTCTGTACGGTCCCAATTATTATCTCGGTCCATCGCATAGAAGCGACCCATGATGGTACCTATTGAAACATTATCTGGTAGATTAGAAAATAGCTTTAAATATTTCATAACAGATTTAGGACTGACGTCTCTCCCATCAGCAATTAGGTGAAGAACAGTTTTAATTTTTTTTTGTTTCGCAAGGTAATTCATTGACGCTAAGAAATGCTCTATATGTCCATGCACTCCTCCGTCAGATAAAAGACCAATCAAATGAGCCGTTCCAGTTGACTGTTTAAGCCTTTGTGAAAACTTATTAAGTCCAGGTCTTTTGAAAAATGTTTTATTCTTTATCTCGTCATTTATTTTTCCTAAATCCATTTTGACAATTCTACCTGCACCAATATTGGTGTGCCCGACCTCTGAATTTCCCATTTGTCCTTCAGGTAAACCTACATCTGGGCCATGGGTAATTAGATGGGCTTTTGGATAAAAGGAACTTATTTTATCTAATGTTGGTGTGTTTGCTATTAGTGGTGCGTTTCCCAGAGAAGAGTCAGAAAGGCCCCACCCATCCAAAATACAAAGTACAACTGGCTTTTGTTTTTCTATCAAACTATTACCCTTTAATTCTAATCTTTGTGGTATGGTGAACCCGAAATGATTGAAGCTGCCCTATATAATTGCTCAGTTAGCATCACCCTTACCAACCGATGTGGCCATACCATTTTTCCTAATGAAATAGAGTTATCTGCTTTACTTTTTATTTCCTTGGATAAGCCTCCAGAACCACCTATAATGAGTGAAAGGTCTAAATTTTGATTATCTCTCCAGAACTCGATTTTCTTTGCAAACGCAAAAGAGTCAAGATCTACACCTTTTTCATCCAGTATGCATATAATAGAGTTATCTGGAATGGAATTTATTAAAACTTTTCCTTCTGATAATATACCACTCTTCTTGGCTTCTTTTTCTATAACTTTTATTGGACCTAAACCAATATTTCTACCTATTCGATTAAATCTACCAATATAATCATTTATTAATACTGCTTCTGGGCATGCTTTTATACGTCCAATTACATAAATATTAATTTTCATTTAAATATTTAATGAAGTTTCATTCTGGATCCACATCTTTTCAAGTTGGTAAAACTCTCTAACTTCTGGTCTGAATATATGGATGATAACATCACCAGAGTCTATCAATACCCAGTCTCCGTTGTTTTTACCTTCTATTTTAGAAACGATCTTAAAACGTTTTTTTATAGAGTCTGATATCTTTTCAGAAATAGAAGAAACTTGTCTCGTGGATCTTCCAGAACAAATGATCATGTAGTCAGCTATTTCTGTGCGATCATTGAGATCGATTTCTACTATTTCTTTGGCCTTTTCTTTTTTCAAAATGGAAACAATTAATTTAAGTAGCTCTTTACTATGTTGTTTACTAGTTTTTTCAGCAGTAACGCTTTTCTTTGATACTAATGGTTTTTTTACATTTACAATTTTAGACAGTCTTCAATCCTTTTTTCTATATTCTGCGGCATAATAACTTTACAGTAACATCTAATTTACTGAGTCTCAACTGTAACACGTTATATAACACGCCTATTTGGTTTAACTTAAAAGGGGTTTCTATAGATATCTAGTTACTATGATGCGACGTTTTAGTCTTTCGCTATCTTTTATTAGTTATTGTAAGATCTTATACTGGTACTTATCTAACACTAACGACCAGATTTTCTTAAAGAGATACGCTATGCATTTTGATAAACTTTTCAATAATCAATTAGATATTCTGCGAGCAGAAGGAAATTATAGGGTTTTTGCAAATTTAGAACGTACATGTGGTGAATTTCCAAAGGCTTATAATACTACTGAAAACAGGTCTGAAGTAACGGTTTGGTGCTCAAACGATTATCTTGGAATGGGCCAGAATCCATTAGTTTTAAATGAAATGAAGCGGGTGGTTGATGAATATGGCGCTGGTGCAGGAGGGACAAGAAATATATCTGGTACAAGCTTCTTGCATACCCAATTAGAAAGAGATTTGGCTGATTTGCATCAAAAAGACTCGGCTTTATTATTTACTTCGGGTTACATATCTAACCTAGCTACCTTAAGCACGCTTGGGTCAAGGTTACCAAACGCGGTAATCTTTAGTGATGAAAAGAACCATGCTTCTATGATAGAAGGTATACGCCATTCTAAGGCTGAGAAAGTTATTTGGAAACATAATGATGTTAAGGATTTAGAAAATAAACTAGGTACCGTACCAAAAACAAAAACAAAAATTGTCGCTTTTGAGTCCTTATACTCTATGGATGGAGATATTGCACCAATTAAAGATATTTTAGAAGTTGCTGAAAAACATAACGCACTAACTTATCTTGATGAGGTTCATGCAGTAGGTTTGTATGGGCCTAGGGGAGGTGGAATATCAGAACAGGAGGGTGTCACGGATCGAATTACTTTGATTCAGGGTACCTTAGGTAAGGCATTTGGTGTTGTTGGAGGATACATTAGTGGTTCAGCTTCTTTATGCGATTTTATTCGATCCTTCGCATCTGGTTTTATATTTACCACAGCATTACCTCCTGCCATTGTAGCAGCTGGCAGAGCAGCTTTATCCCACCTTTAAACCAGTGATATCGAAAGAATTAAGCACGGTCGTCAGGTCAGGCTTCTTAAAACAAATTTGAGGAAAGAAGGAATCCCATTTCTAAAAAACTCAAGCCACATAGTTCCTGTAATGATAAAGGATTCAATAAAATGTAAAGAACTCGCTGATATTCTGATGTGTGACTATGGTATTTATGTACAGCCAATTAATTACCCAACTGTTCCAAAAGGTACTGAGAGATTAAGATTTACTCCATCACCATTGCACACTGACGAGGATATCAATCATCTAGTGTTTGCCTTATCACAACTATGGAAACAATGTGCATTATCCAAGGCTGTAGCTTGAAAAACTGAGAGAAGTTTTATGAATTTTAGATTACTGTTTGGAATTTCCTGTTTACTGTCTTGTTGTTTAATAGGATCAAGTTTTTTTAATGCAGCTTTTGCAGATGCTATTCTTGGAGAAAAATCATTTCGGAAATGTAAATCTTGTCACATGATTAAAACCGAAGAAGACGTTTTTATACAAAAGGGTGGTAAAACTGGGCCTAACCTTTGGAAGTTAAATGGAAGACCTCTAGCCTCAACAACTTATAGATACGGTAAATCGTT
>MDSX01065823.1_pt1 | contig 15729 bp, 13 predicted proteins | sample 811141 | NCBI WGS metagenome assembly MDSX01 (sample SAMN05326642, study PRJNA326480) | marine metagenome | isolation source: seawater | place: Atlantic Ocean: South East | collected 2010 | reverse complement strand
CGGCCGCAACGAGGAATGCGGCCTGCGCTGCGTCTATCATGGCTGGAAATTCGATGTCGACGGAAATGCGGTTGATCTGCCGAACGTTCCACCGGGCGTGCGCCACCACCAGACCATGCGCATCAAGACCTATCCGACCCGAGAGTATGGTGATGTCGTCTGGGCCTATATGGGGCCGACGATGCCTGAGTTGCCGGATGTGCCGCGACTGGAGTTCGGGCTGGTGAATGCCTCCCGGCGCTACGTTATGAAACAGCTCGTCGAGTGCAATTGGGCGCAGGCAATGGAAGGGGACCTGGACACGTCGCACTTCTCCTTCTTGCACATGCCGGCCCCGAACGTCGAGACGACGGAGAACAGGGATGCCAACTCTCCCAATCGTCATCTTGAGTGGATGCGTCGAGACGGGCGCCCCAAGTTTGATCTTCTAGCCCATGAGGTCGGCTTTGTCGCCGGCGGTGCGCGGGCAACCGACGACGAAGGAGAGCTTTACTGGCGGATGACGCAGTTTATGTTGCCGTCCCACGGTACCGGCCCGGCGACAGTGCCCGGCGAAACTTATTATGGGTTCACGCTCATCCCCGTGAATGATACGTCGTGCTGGATGTATTGCTATGCCTGGAACCCCGAGCGGGACCTGCAACAGGCAGAGCTCGACAAGTTCAAGATTGGGCACGGTATCATCGCCGAAATCGATAGCGAGTACATGCCGGTCCGGAACAAGTCGAACGATTACGGCATCGAACGAAGCGTACAGCGGCGCGAAACATATACCGGGGTCAAGGGCACTGCGGAGCAGGATATTATGATCCAGCAGAGTCAGGGGCCCGTCGCGGATCGTACGCGAGAAACACTTACTGCGACCGATGCGGCGATCGTTCGCTTCCGTCGTCTTCTGATAGAATCATCACGTGACCTGTTCGAAAGCGGGCTCGAGCCCGAGGCGCCCTATCTCCACGAGGCTTATCGCACGCGTCCCGGTGCTTGGGTCGCCTCTAGCGATAAGGAACTCGACGAAGTTCTGGTCGAGCGGTTTGGCAATGCGCGTGGATTGGTGAGCTAGAAGCGTGGCAGTACAAGAAGACGGAACGGAGCAGGACAGCAATTTATTCGACGTCGTGGTGGTGGGGACCGGCGCGGCGGGCTTGAGTGCGGCGCTGTCCGCCTCCGCGAGGGGAGCACGGGTTCTCGTGATTGAAAAGGCGGACGTTGTCGGTGGCACGACAGCGATGTCGGGTGGATGCATCTGGGCGCCACGCCACCACCACACCCAACGCCTTGGCATTTCCGATAGCCGTGAAGCGGTGCTCGACTATATCAGGGAGGTCTCGCCAGACGGTTGGCACAACACCGAAGAGCCACTCTGGGCGGCCTTTGTCGATTACGTTCCGGAAACACTATCTTTTCTCGAGGAGCGCACGCCTATCCGATTTATTCCCAACAACGACCCGGACCCCTATGCAGAGGAAGCGGGCGGGTTGGAGCGTGGCCGAAATGTCTCTGCTGCACCGCTGTCACTAAATATCCTCGATAACTGGGCTGAAAAAGTCCGAAAGCCGACGCTCTCCGTCTTGCTCACTTATGAAGAGATTGTCGACACCTTTTTCTTTGCCAATCCGAAGAAATGGGCGTTGCGCTACGCACCACGCCTGTTTTGGCGTACGCTCCGAAATATCCGTACGCGCGGGAATTCACTGAGCATCGGCTTGTTAAAAGGCAGTCTCGACGCCGGTATTGAGATATGGACAGGCGCACCTGCGAAAGGTCTGGTCACGACGGATGGAAAAGTCAACGGTGTCAAGATTGAACGAGAGGGCCAGACGGTCATCGTGAATGTGACCAAGGGCGTCGTGCTTGCCAGCGGTGGTTTCGAATGGAACGCGGATATGATGGCCAAGTATTTACCTGGCCCTGTCGAATGGACTGCAAGCCCATCGACCAATACCGGCGACGGGCAGCGTATGGCGGAAGCGGCCGGCGCACAGCTTGACCGGATGGATCAGGCGCTGGTCATGGGAACGACACCAGTGATGTACGAGGGGCGCCTGCAGGGACAGCCCGCCGCGGACTACTTTCTGCCGCACTCGATGATCGTCAACCGGCATGGCAAGCGGTTCGTAAACGAGAAGCAGATGAATGTTGGGCTCGCCTTTGCGGAGCGCGATCCTGAAAGTGGCGCGCCGCTTCATCTACCGGCATGGCGCATTTACGATAGCCAATTCGCTGCGAAATATCCTCATGCGCTTCCAAGCAAGGCGTTCGAAGGCAACCGTTTTCAGGCGGAGACGCTGGAGGCGCTGGCGGAGTTGATCGATGTCGATTCTGCCAAACTCGCCGAGACGGCGAGCCGCTTCAGTGACTTTGCCCGTACCGGTAAGGACGAAGACTTCAATCGTGGTGCATCCACCTGGGACCGGAACCGCGGCGGGGATCCTCGCCATGAGCCCAATCCAACGCTCGGAACGATTGAAAAACCGCCGTTCTACGCGATGCCATTCAAGGCCAGCTTTCTTGGCACCAAGGGTGGCCCCCGCACGAATGAACGCGCGGAAGTTCTTCGGTCTGACGGCAGTGCCATCGAAGGCCTCTATGCCGCCGGCAACGTCATGGCCAATTGCTTCGGCTCGAAAGGCGTCGGTGCTGGCACGACCTTGGGTCCCTGCCTCACATGGGGATATATCGCCGGCCTCAATGCCGCAGCCCGATAAGGGTAGGAGTCCGAACGTACCGTTCCTTGCTCCATTTACACGGCCTCGTCCATCGCCGCTTTGCCAAGGAACCAGTTGCGGAATATCAACTCGGAAACACATGAGTTGCCGACATCGGAGTGCGCATGATCGAGCTGGGGCGGCATATGACTAATGAAAATGAAGCGCGAAACGCACCCCATATCGGGGAAGCGTTTGCTGTCTGGCTGAAGATAGGTCTAATGAGTTTCGGAGGGCCTGCAGGACAGATCGCGTTAATGCACCGGATGCTCGTCGAGGAGCGGCGCTGGATCGATGAAGTGCGATTTCTGCATGCGCTGAATTACTGTATGCTCCTGCCCGGTCCTGAGGCGCAACAACTTGCGACATATATCGGCTGGCTCCTCAATCGGACTTTGGGCGGATTGATTGCCGGGATTCTGTTCATATTGCCGGGTGCTGTGGTGATCTTGTTCCTAAGCATTGCCTACGCGTTCTATGCCCAGGTACCCCTCGTCGCCGCCGCGTTCGTGGGTGTTAAGGCGGCCGTCCTGATTGTCGTTGTAGAAGCCGTGCTCCGAATGGGTAAACGGGCGCTGAAGACAGCACCGATGTATCTAATTGCAGCAGCGGGATTTGTAGCGATATTCCTGTTCAAGGTTCCTTTCCCGATCATCATTGCAGGTGCTGCGCTGGTCGGGCTTATCGGTGGCGTGACCCGGCCGGACCATTTCCTTGTGATTGGCGGCAGCAGTTCCGAGGCGGCGCAGGAACGCAGTGTCGTCGACAATATGGCGGCGCGGGGCGAGCTTGCGCATACGGTGCCGTCAACGGGACGTTCCATCCGGCTCCTTATCGCCTTTTCCTTGCTGTGGGGCGGGCCAATCGCATTGTTGTTCTACACGCTCGGCGGCGCGAACGTCTTCGCTCAGGAAGCCGCTTTCTTCAGCAAACTAGCGGTGGTGACCTTTGGCGGCGCCTATGCCGTGCTAGCTTACATGGCGCAGCAAGCGGTCGAGACCTATCACTGGCTGACTGGGCCCGAAATGCTTGATGGATTGGGATTGGCGGAGTCCACACCGGGACCGTTGATCATGGTGACCCAGTTCGTCGGCTTCCTCGGCGCCTATCGTCAGGCAGCCGGGATCGATCCAATCGTGGCAGGTGTCTTGGGCTCGATCGTCACGGTATGGGTGACGTTCGTACCTTGCTTCCTGTGGATATTTCTTGGGGCACCGTATATCGAGCGGCTGCGGGAGCATCTCTATCTGAATGCCGCGCTCTCCAGTATTACGGCAGCCGTCGTCGGTGTAATCTTGAATCTCGCTGTGTGGTTCGGGCTTCGGGTGGTCTTCGCGGATGTGGGGTCAATCGACGTTGCTGGGATGTCCCTGCCGCGACCCGATATCGGCACGGCGAATTGGATCGCGATCGCGTTTACCGCGATTGCTGTGGTGTCCATGCTCCGGTTCCATTTGGATGTCCTGCGTACCCTCGCGATCTGTGGCGGAGGAGCGGTGCTGGTTCACCTTGTCCTCTAGGGCCGAGGTCTCACGTCTTCATGCGCATCACGCATCCGACACAAATCGCGTTGACGCTATAAGTCGCATGAGCCCCAAATTACTTTGGTAGTGGACTGGTAGTTTATAAAAGCGCGCCCTCCGGTTAAGAGTGAGCGTTCCTCTGGTGTTCGACATAAAATTGTATGAGAGGAAACTCTTGAAAATTTCATCATTCAGCATGGCGCACTCAAAATTTGAGCGGCCGTGACAAATGATGTTCTCGACCCAATCTGATTGGCAATCAATTCGCCGGATATCGGCAGAACTGTCGAGGAGGATAATTTCTTGTCCAACAAAACCATTCGTATTGGCCTGGTCGGGGCTGGTGGAAATACACGGTCCCGCCATATCCCAGGGCTGAAAGAGCAAAAGGGCGTCGAGCTGGCAGCCGTGGCCAATCGCACTGTGGCCTCCGGCCGCAGGATTGCCGATAAGTTCGGCGTTGCGAAAGTTTGCGGGCATTGGCGGGAAATTCTGGAGGACGCATCGATCCATGCCGTCTGCATTGGTACCTGGCCCTATATGCACGCACCGATCACCATTGCCGCGCTCGAAGCTGGAAAACACGTGATGTGCGAGGCGCGGATGGCGCTGAATTCCGGTGAGGGGCATCGGATGCTCGATGCGTCTCGTCGGCATGCTCATCTGGTGGCGCCGATCGGCCCCTCGCCGATGACCTTGGCTTTTGACCGGACGATCGGCGACATGATCGGCTCCGGCTATATCGGCGAACTGATTTCTCTCGATGCGCGCGTTGCGGCCGGCAGCGACTTCCCGAACTACGATGCGCCATATCATTGGCGGCACGACCGTACTCTCTCCGGTAATAACATCATGAGCATGGGCATCTGGTATGAGGGGTTGATGCGCTGGGTAGGTCCGATGAAAACGGTGCATGCGGTCGGACAGAGCGTGGTGGCGCATCGCCACGACAAACAAGGCCGACGGCGTCCATCAAGCATCCCCGATCATGTCGATATCACCGGCGAGATGGAGCAAGGTGGGCAAATGCGCCTCAACGTCACAACAGTCGCCGGGCTCGCAACCTGTCCCGTCGACATCCACGTCTTCGGCACCGAAGGCACGCTCCGCCTCTACCAGGAGCGCGGTGGTGAGATGACCCTTTCGGCGGGCAAGCGTGGTGACAAGCGCTTGAAAGATGTGAAGATTGCCAAATCGAAACGCGGTGCATGGCGCGTCGAAGAGGAGTTCGTCAACGCCATTCGCGGCAAGGAAGGTGTGACCCACACCGATTTTGCTACGGCCGTTCAATACATGGAATGGACCGATGCGGTGACGATGTCGCTCCGTCGGCGAGAAGTCGTTAAACTACCGCTGCTGGGTAATTGAGCTGGGGGAGAACTTGATGCAGACCGTTTCGAGCCATGACACCGTTCGCAAGGAAGTGCCGCGCGATGGCCACATAGGGTTTCGCAGCGACTATATCGGCAGCCCCGGAATTATAGATGCCAACCCGCAGGCGTTCCTGGTGGAGCGGATGTATCCGGGTGCCCTGATCACGCCACATTTCCACGATATCGACCAGTTTCAGATCGTGGTGGATGGCGATTGCCAGATGGGCACGAAGGACGCCCGCGCAGTGACTTTCCAGTATGCGGACGCTTTTACGCCTTACGGACCGATCTATGGAGAGACAGAAGGATTTTCTTTCTTCACGCTTCGGCCGATCGCCAGCGGCGCTTTCTTCGCGATGCCCGGCAATAGGCACAACATGCCGGGGCGAGCGGGACGCAATATCGCCGGTCATTTCGATACGACACGGCCGCGCCCCGCAGCGGGGGAGGCACTACGTGAAAACCTGATGGCGCCGCAGCCGGACGGCGTGGACGCGGTCGGATTCCGACTTGGGCCGAATGGTGCCTCCGAAGGCGCTCTGTCCGATGCGGGCGGACAGTACTACCTCGTGTGCGAAGGCTCGCTTGTTGGCCCGGAGGTAGAATTGCCTCGGCATTCGCTGATGCATGTGGAAGCGGGAGAGGCGACACCGCAGCTGACCGCCGGGCCAGACGGCGCAGAAGTTCTGATGCTTCAGATGGCGCGTCCGAGCGAACGGCCTGGATCAGATCCAAATAAGCTCGCGGCGAGGGATCCAAACGCCTACGTCCAGCGGCCCAACGTTCTGCTTCAACAAGCTCCTTAGAACGGCACCGCCAGTTCATCCGGCAGATAGAAGCCGGTTCGCTTGAGGTGGCGTTTCTCTCCGGCCGGCATCGGCGTGCGGCTGTGCATCACTGAAGTATTATCCCACATGACAAGGTCGCCTGCTGACCAAGTGTGACGATAGAGATGCGCGTCCGATGTCGCGTGATCTGTGAGGTCTCTCAGTAGGTCCAGGCTTTCCGCTTCGGAGAGCCCGCCGATGGTCTTGATATGCAGTGGGCTGAGATAGACCGCCTTGCGCTTGAGATGGGGATGGGTGCGGATTAACGGGTGGGTGCAGTCGAGGATGCGGGCCCGTTCCTCCTCTGTGAGTGGGGTATCGCGTACCTTCGGGCGCGGTTCGGCTGAATATACGGCGGTCACGCCGTCGACTTGCCGTCGCAGATCTTCGGGCAGGCTGGCGTAGGCGCCGGCAAGATCGGAAAACAGCGTCTGGCCGCCTGTCTTCGGGGCGACGATTCCGTAAAGGATCGTCCCGAAAACCGGCTGCGGGGTATAAGTCTGGTCCGTATGCCAGTCTAGTTCGTAGTCGGCGGGCCGCGCTGCACCGTCGAGGGTGGATAATTCCATGACCTCTTTGCGTTTGTAGCCCGTCAGCAGGCTTGTCTGCGCGTGGACGAACAGAGGGCCGAAACGCTCTGTGAAGGCAACCAATTGGTCGTCGTCGAGGTTCTGGCCCGGAATTACCGCAACCCGGTGCTCCATCCACAGGTGGCGAAGTTGCACGAATTCCTCGCCGCCCAGCGGCTGCGACAGGTCAATGCCGTCAATGCGGATGCCGAAACTCTTGGTCAGCGGGCTCGTTTGCATTCAGGGTTCTCCGTCAGGAAATCGCGCGCCCCTTGCGAGCAATGAAATCTGGGAAGGCGTCTTCCGCCTTGGCGCCCCGCATCACGTTTTTTCCGTAGTCGATCTCGTATTCCCATTGCGCGTGGAGGTCCTGTCCAAGCCCACGCAGCATCAGCTCCTTCACTCCAGTTACCGCTCCCGTGTGATTGCCTGCGATGATCTTGGCGAGTTCCATCGTCTTGTCCCGAAGCTCCGCACTGGGCACCAGGTGATTCAGCAGGCCGATACGGTAGGCTTCTTCCGCTTCGACGATGCGGGCAGAAAACAGCAATTCTTTCGCCATGGGCCAGCCAACCTGGTTCGGTAGCGTCCAGGTAGAGTTGATCCGGCCGTAAGCCGCGGCCAGGAAGCGGAACTTCGTGGCTTCGCAGCCGATACGCATGTCGAGCGAAGAGGCGAGAACCGCGCCGCCGCCATAAGCCAAGCCATTCATCATGCCGATCGTCGGCTTCTTCGAGGTGCTGATCTCAAAGGCACCTTTCATGTAGACATCGCGCTTGGCGTCGAGTTCGCCCTCACTGAACTTGGCGTCGTTATCCCGCTGTTCGTGAATGTCGCCACCGGCCGTGAATGCCTTCTCACCGGACCCTGTAATGACAATGCAGCCGACATCTTGATCTGCATCGGCCGCCGAGATCGCATGGTACAGCTCACCGTTGAGCTGCGTATTCATCGCGTTCAGCACTTCGGGCCGATTCAGCGTTAGGATCGCGACGCCGTCCTCTTGCTCTACCAGGAGCGTTTCGTATTCTGACATTTGGGCTTCCTTTTCCAGACCCTAGCTTTGCAGGTCGACACCGAAGGTCACCAGGAACTTCGACGTCATGATATAGAAACCAATTGAAAGGTGGAGCTCGACGATTGCACCTGGCGTGAGTTCCGCTTGTAGGCGGCGGAACAGGTCCTCGGGGAGGTCGTCGGATGTTACCAGGGCATCGGCAAACCGTAGGACGTCGCTCTCAAGAGCGTCATAGGCGGCAGCGTCCGGCCCTTCTTCGAGCGCGTCGAGCTTTTCGTCGCTCAGCCCAACGTCTTTGCCGATGCGTTTATGGGCGATGACTTCATAGTCCGACTTACACAAAATCCCGGTGCGTGTGATGGCGAGTTCGCGCAAACACGGGTCCAGTTCACCTTTGAACCGGATGGCGTTGCCCATGCGGACATAGGTTTCGAAATGCGATGGCGAATGAGCCAGCATTCGGAAGATGTTCTTGTGGTCGAGCTTGCCGAGCAATTCGCGGATGCGTTCGGTTGATGCGTCAGGGTCGGCGTAATCCATACGGGCCATGCGGCCACCCCCGTCAAAAGGTTAATGCGCTTCCTTTAAACGTAATTCCCGAGATAGCTCAATCCAGGGAGGGAGCGTCAGGAGGGCCGGTTCAGCACTTGGGTGCGGATCGTTCCTGGAAACTCCCGGATATTCCGCAGGATTGCTTCCGCATCGTCCCGCTGGTCGTCTTTGTCCATAACCATGTCGCCGATCTCACCGTCAATCTGATAATGCTGGGCAGCAATGTTAAGCCCGTCTTGCATGAAAACATCATTCTATTTGCCGAATAGGTTGTGCTGGGCCTGGATGAAATGGGTGCCGTCCGGGCGAGGCGAGAGTTGCACTTGCCGCAAGTTGACCGCACTTACGGTCGATCCGACGTTGGAATACTGGATCAGCTTGCGTGTAACCTCTTAGCCGCTGCGTGCCTGTGCTACCTCGGCCGAGCCGCCTACATGCAGCGTTGGGATTACGTTCTCGATCCCCTGCAGTGGCGACTGGAATCGGTTGGCGTTAGACGACGGTTCCACGGGGGACGACGATGACTGCGGCCGGTCGAGATTTCGGCCACGGTGTCGTGCATTTGCGATTGATCATTCAGAAATAGCCCTCCCGATAACTATTTCGGAACGCCGAAGGTCTTTCTCAATCCTGCCTGTTCCATCAAGGGCAGCACTTCATCTACCCATTGGCGACATTCGCCAAGATAGTCCACCCATGAGATCAGCATGCCGTCGACACCGAGGCGAGACAGCTTCTCGATCCCATCGACGATCTGTTCTGATGTTCCAATAAGGGGATAGCCGCCGTGCCCGGCCTTGAAGTGAAATCTGAAATCGTCGATCACTTCCGGTGTCAGCGTTTCAGACTGTAGACCAAAAATTTCCAACATATTGGCGACAGCGACTTCGTCGCCTTTCTCTACCACATAGTGCTGCAGGTAGTCCTGGGCCTCCTGTTCCGTCTCACGACACACCACATAGACATGGATCCAGCACTGCGATTCACGCCCGCGATCCGCCGCCAGAGTCTTGAGCTGGCTGATCTGTGCTGCGTCGCTTTCTTCGTCTTTCTGGCGAAGCATGACGAAATTCATGTCGGCGTGGTCGGCGGAGAATATCTGGCCCGAGGGTGAGCTGCCGGCATTCATGATCGGTGGGCGCGGTGACTGGAGCGGTTTGGGTTGGCTCCACAGCGCCTTGCCACTGAAATGCGCGCCCGCATAATCGAACGGATCTTCCTCACTCCACAACCGCTTGATCACGTCAATCCACTCGGCGGCGTAAGCGTATCGGTCGTCATGGGCGCGTAGGTCAGCGCCAAACATTTCGAACTCGTTCTTGAACCAGCCGGCGACGACGTTGAGGGCGAAACGGCCATTCGAAATGTGGTCGACTGTTGCCGCCATCTTGGCGACGGCAACCGGATGCATGAGTGGTGCATGGACGGTCGCGAAAACCGTCGAGTACCTGGTTTTCGCCGCGATACCCGCCGCCCAGGTCAGACTTTCATAGGTTCGGTTGTTGAAATTTGTCTCGCCGCCATAGCCTTTCCAACGACCGACCGGAAGTAAGGCTTCGAAACCGGCCGTGTCCGCCATCTGCGCCAACGCCACATTGTCGGGCCATGTCATCGGCCATGCTTCGTCTACCGTCGTTACGGTCGAGCCGTGTGAGCAGTTGAAGGCCATCACGCCGATCTTCATACGGTTGTCACTATAGAGCGGATTGACCATGCGTCGCCATTCGGTCTTATTGCCAAGTAAAATCTAGCTCGGGAGAGAGAAATGAAACTGATAGGAAGCTTTCGCTCACCATTCGTCCGCCGCGTGGCGGTCACGATGAATGTTTTTGGAATGCCATACAAACATCTCGACGTTCCCGTCTTCGACAATCCGGACGATGTGAAAAAGTACAACCCGCTGACGCGCGTCCCGACCCTGGTGTTGGACGACGGTGAGGTTTTGATTGAAAGCTATGCCATGATCGATGCGCTTGATGAGATGGCCGGGCCCGAGAAGGCGTTGATCCCCGCAAGCGGCAAGGAACGGCGCCATGTCATGCGGATCACCGCGGCCGCGTTAGGCACCATGGATAAGGCGCAATGGGCTGCCTACGAAACTCGGTTCCATCCGAAAGAGAAGGTGCACCAGCCGTGGATTGACCATAACGACAAATCGGTGAACGGTGGCCTCGCGTTCCTAAACGGCCTTGCCGAAGAAGCGGGTGACAGCGGATGGCTCGCGGGGACCGACAAGATGTCCCAGGCCGATGTGTCGGGAGTGGTGGCATACAGTTTTTCCGGAATGGCGCGCCCGAAACTCGGTATCGCGGATGCGTATCCGGCACTCGCGGCATTCGCTGCACGGATGGAGGCCACGGAAGAGTTTTGCGCTTCGCCTTTGCCGTAATTCGGCGGTTCAACCCTTTCGCCAGATATTCCGGCCGGAGCCAGGCAGGCCGAGGTCACTCCAAATCGCGTCCACCTTGTCGATGACCGCGTCGGACATCCGGATTTCGCGGCCCCATTCGCGCTTCGTCTCCGGAGGCCATTTATTAGTGGCGTCGAGGCCAATCTTGGAGCCGAGCCCGTCTTCCGGACTCGCAAAGTCTAGGTAGTCGATCGGCGTGCCCTCGACAACCGTGATGTCGCGTGCGGGGTCCATCCGGGTTGAGATCGCCCACATCACATCTTTCCAATCGCGGGCGTCGATGTCTTCGTCGACGACGATCACCCATTTGGTGTAGGTGAACTGCCGCAGATAGGACCAGACACCCATCATGATCCGCTTGGCGTGTCCAGGATAGGCCTTCTTCATCGATACGACGGCAATGCGGTAAGAACAGCCTTCTGGCGGGAGCCAGAAGTCGACAATCTCGGGGAATTGCTGTTGGAACAGCGGAATGAACACCTCGTTCAGCGCTTCGCCTAGGATCGAGGGTTCGTCCGGCGGCCGTCCGGTAAAGGTCGAGAGGTAGACCGGATCACGGCGCATCGTAATCGCACTGATGCGGAAGAGCGGGAATGGTTCAACGGCGTTGTAGTAGCCGGTGTGGTCGCCATACGGGCCTTCGTCCCCAAATTCGTCGAGCATGATGTGACCCTCGAGGACGATCTCTGCAGTCGCCGGTACTTTCAGCGGTATCGTTTTACAATCGACAAGGTCAAGCTTCCGACCGCGTAAAAGTCCTGCGAACTGATACTCGGATAATGTATCGGGCACGGGCGTGACCGCGGCGAGGAGGCTTCCCGGGTCTGCACCGATCACGGCGGCCGCGGGCAAAGGTTCCGCCCGCGTCGCCTTCCAGCGCGCGAAGTGCTGGGCGCCGCCGCGGTGCTTCAGCCAGCGCATCAGCGCCGTGTCGCGACCGGTCACCTGCATGCGATAGATGCCGAGATTGAAGGCATCCGCCTTGTTGTCTTTAGGGTCAGGCCCTTGCGTTACCACTAGCGGCCACGTGATCAGGGGGGCGGGCTCGCCGGGCCAACAGGTTTGCACAGGGAACGCCGCGAGGTCGATGTCGTCGCCAGTGAGAACAACTTCCTGGCACGGCGCGGTCGAGACTGTCTTTGGCTTCATCGCCATGACCGTTTTGAGCAGAGGTAAGTGAGACAGCGCTTCGCGAAAACCCCCCGGCGGCTCCGGCTGGCGGAGGAAGGCGAGTGTTTTACCAACCTCGCGCAATTGCGCCGGCTCCCGGTCCATGCCCCACGCGACGCGTTCAACCGTGCCGAATAGATTCGTCAGGACCGGCATGTTGTATGGAGAGCCGTCTTCCCTAACCGCGTTCTCGAACAAAAGCGCGGGTCCGCTTTCGGCGAGGACACGGGTCTGTATTTCGGTCATTTCCAGGGCGGGTGAAACGGGATGCGCAATCCGCACGAGGCGGCCTTCCCGTTCCAGCCGGTCGACGAAATTACGCAGGGAATCGTAAGGCATGGCACTACCCTAGTGACGGGGCCGCGTTTGGCAATGGAGGTGTAATTCTTAGGCCTGAACGATGCCGCCGCGGAGGGCTCCCGCTTCGACATCTCGCCATAGGATGGCCTGGTCAGCTGGCAGGGCACGGCTGTTTGGCATGGAAAGCCATATCCGCTTGAGGCAGCGACGGGCCAATCCGTCTACGAAAGCGGTTCGTGCGTGGTAGATGATGTGATTATTCAGTAGTTGCATGTCGCCTGGCTCGAGGCGCATTTCCATGCAAACATCTGCTGCGACCTTCGCCAAGAGATCGAGGGCCTCCCATTGCGCGTCCGACATCCGGGGCACATCGTCAAGTTCCTGAGCGGCCTCAACATAAGTGCGGGAATAGTGGCTGGTGAATTTGCCGTCACGGACGCCAAAGACCGGAATGCCATAGGATTTTTGCGAGCCATCCTTCTCCTCGCCATGGCGCGAGCGATAGATCACGCCATAGAGCAGTTCGCCAAGATCGGGCCGTCGTTTGGCGATCTCGTTATTGACCCGGACAGAGCTCGCAAGTTGCGATACGCCGCCCGTCTCAGCCTGTTGTACACAGAGCAGGCCAACGGCATCGGCCCTGTCGGTGTGGAAGCGCAGCGGTCCGCTGCTTGCGGTCCGGGCGCGCGATGAATGGAAGACGCTGCGATCCTTGGCGAACAGCCGGTTGTTGTTGACCGCATCTGTATCCTGGCGTTCGTCTACAATGTCGCGCAGGAGTTCGCCGCGATAATTTTGGTAAATCGGCGTGCCAAGGTTGAGGCAGATACCATACCAGATGCGATTGAGGTCATCGTCGCCATAGGCGTCGACGGCAAGTCCCTTCAGATTGACCAGTCCGCAACCGTTCTCCAGTTCGTCCGCAATCTGGCTCAGTTTGCCAGCGAGGCCGGGAAGTGGAAAATCCGCTTTCGACGTCATGTCGCTCCAAATTTTCCCCGCGTCGCGCACTGCCGAGACCGCTGCATCGATTTCGACTAGGTCCGCCTCGTTAAGTTGAAACCGCCATCGATCATCCAGTGCGAGGTCATCACCGTGCCAAGCTTCAGGCCCGTCAAGAATGTGCAGGTCGGTATTGCTCATGACGCGTCTCCCGGTTGGCGTCGAGATCTCCAAAAAAGACTCTAGTGCGTCAAGGTTTTTCAGTTAAGTGAAAACAGACCGGCGTCGCTTGAAGCTCATCTAGGAAAGTTCCGGTGCTCCCCAACCGACCAAGAAATATGCGCCGAGTGAGAGCAGGCCGCAAACTGCGATGACGGCGGCCATCGGCAAGGGAGTTCTGTCGTTCAACTGTCCGACGGCTTAGTCGGCAAAGATATCCGAATCCTGTCAACAGCTAGAAAATGGCGCGCCAGCCCAATAGGATCAGGATCTGGCCGCCGATAAGGGGCGCCATCATGGGTGCAATCCCCACACCAGCATCATCAGTGAGAGGGCGCGTGCAACGCCGTCACGTTCATAGAGATCGCGAACCATGCCTAGCGCGATAACCATTGCCGCACCACTACCGAGGACATGCAAGAATCGATATGTGATAAGTTTATCGATGGTCTCGCTCGTCGCGTAGAGCCCGCTCGTGACTATGTAGAGGGCAATCCCGGCAATCAAAATAAGGGGCGGCGCCCGCAGAGATCGGAAATCGGAGCATACAGCAATTGGCCAGCCGCCGAGCCTGCGAAAAATGCGCTCAATGTCAGCTGTAAGTTGCCGGCGCTCGCCCGTCTTTAATCGCCGATCGAAGGCAGGCTCGGCAGATACACGTAGATCGACATGGGCCCGAACGCGGTCAAAAGGGCCAGCACCCAGATGATGCTTGCTGACAGTGAGGCGGGTTTTTCCATATTCAGCGGAGCATGATGCGGGAGATCAGATTGCGCTGGATCTGATTGGTTCCCTCGACGATCTGCAGCACTTTTGCGTCGCGGAAATATCGATTGACCGGATACTCGTTTGATATTCCTGAAGCGCCGAACAATTGGACTGCGTCGGTTGCGACCTTCATCGCGGTGTCGGTGGCATGGCACTTGGCGATTGCGGCCTGAATGGCGAGATCGTTCCCGCTGACCCCTGCATCGACCGCCGCAGCCGCCTTGTAGACCAAACCGCGTGCAGCCTCCGTCTGTATCTGCATGTCCGCCAGTATCCAGCGAATGCCCTGGAAGTCGCTGACCGTTTTGCCGAATGCATGGCGGTTCGTAACGAACTCACGCGCGTGATCAATGGCTCCCTGGGCTAATCCAACGCCGCGCGCGGCGATGATAGGCCGCGACTGGTTCAAAGCCTCCATGACGATCTTGAACCCTTCCCCCTCGGGTCCCAGCCGATTGTTTTCCGGGATGAAGACATCTTCGAAGAAAATGGCGGAGGACGGAACGCCCCGTGCACCCAGCTTGTCTTCCTTCCGGCCAACGCTGAAGCCATCCATGCCTTTTTCGACAATGAAGAAATTGATGGCTCCTCGAGTGTCGCCATTGCCCGTCTTGGCCGCCACGACGATAAAGTCTGAGACGATTGAATTCGTGCACCATATCTTGCCGCCGTTCAGAAGGTAGCCGCCGTCAACCCGCTGGGCGCGTGTATTGATGCCTGCAACGTCGGAACCGCTCTGTGGTTCGGTTAACGAGAAGGCTGCGCGAAGATTACCGCTGGCGAGGCCCGGGAGAAACCGCTCCTTCTGTTCCGCTGTACCCCCTGCCAAGATCGCGCCAAATGGCGTCCACTGTACCACCAGAAGATAGGCCGTGTTGTAACAGACGCGGCCGAACTCCTCGACTGCAACGCAGGATGACAACATGCTGCCTGTGCCTCCAAATTCTTCGGGGAAGGGCAAGGTGAACAGGCCAAGCTCAGTTAGAAGGTCGTACATATCTTGTGGATAGTCTCCGGTCGCGTCGATTTCAGCAGCCCTGCTCGCTACGCGTTCATTTGCGACCCGACGCACCAATTCACGAATGCGGATCTGATCCTCGCCAAGTTCGAACGGAGAAACTTTTGTCATGGTCGGTATCCTTGCAATGGGGGCTCGCTCAGTTTGTCGTAGAAATATATGACGGACACACGGTTCCAAGCTAAATCACCTTTCAATTAATTGAGAGGGAGAACGGCGGATGGCCGATTTGATTGACGAACTTGACGGCAAAGTGGCGATCGTCACCGGCAGCGCTCGTAACATTGGGCGGGCGACCGCTGAGGAGTTGGCGCGTGCGGGTGCGGCGCTGG
>MDSX01050009.1_pt1 | contig 15749 bp, 14 predicted proteins | sample 811141 | NCBI WGS metagenome assembly MDSX01 (sample SAMN05326642, study PRJNA326480) | marine metagenome | isolation source: seawater | place: Atlantic Ocean: South East | collected 2010 | reverse complement strand
CGCCACCATCACCATCGCCACCACCCCCTCCGCCGCCACCTTCGCCATCGCCTCCACCACCTTCGCCATCGCCTCCACCACCTTCGCCTCCACCACCTTCGCCATCGCCACCTTCGCCATCGCCTCCACCACATTCGCCATCGCTACCACCACCTTCGCCATCGCCACCACCACCTTCGTCATCGCCTCCACCATTGCCTCCGCCACCTTCAACAATCGCAAAGTACACTCAAAAATGTTCGATAACAACTAACATTATACTTGAAATGATGTTTAACAACCACGATGTATACAATACAACTATGAAAGAATGTTATGATTTCGATTTTTCAAACACCATAGATATTATAGACATCTTAAATCATGTGCAAATTAATTGAACGAATATTCCATATTTTTTACGATCTGTGCGACTGCATTAGCAAACTAAAAAATAAAGAAACAATCGTCTGAAGCGACATTTCATGATCGTCACTGCAAACATTTTTTTTTTAGTTTTTATAATAAATGGGAACCCAAGTTGTTCATACAATATGCATGCAAACATCAGATGCCATTAAAAAAAGCGAAGGTGAATTTGTCATGAAACTTTCTGGAGACAATCCTAGATTGAATGCTGTAAAACTTGCCTTAGGTTCATTAGAGCTACCAGTGGTTCAGTGGACTATAGAAGAAGATTGGAGCTTGATGTATTTTTCGGAAGGGTTTCGTCTTTATGCAGAATCTTCATGGTTGCGTATACAAGAAAAAACAGAAGTCGCGTCTAATACAATTCAAATACATTTACCTTTATATCTAAATGCAATAGTCAGCATTAAACAGATGGGAGGAAACTACTTTGCTGTTAAAACAGAATTTCCACACGGATTATGGGTCGAAGGGAAGCGGTGTATTTTACCAGCAATCTTTTGGTCAGATGTAGAAATCATATGCAGTGAAGTCGGAAAAATTAACATATCCAAATTGTATGAAGAAAGAAATATTGAGTATCTCAGCGAACATGAATTTTTAATTCAAAGCAAAACCACAAAACTCACGGAAAACTCATTTGGAAATTTGTATGTGCCAACTATTCCATCACCTCAAGCATTATGTGATCTTTTGAATTTCGCTTTGACATATTCACAATCTTTAGGTAGTTATTCCATTAAATATATGGCTGAAGAAAATCGTGCAAACTTACAATCCAGCAAATATCCCGAAGATTGCACAACCTTATCTGTAAAACTGTTTGGTTCAGACTTGACACGAATACTTGGATATCCATCTGAAGAACATTCACAAAAATTTTATAAAAAAACAGTATCCGAAACCAATTTGACAAATGTAGAAAATGTTCAATTCAATCTCCAAGACGGGTTTGCTTCGGACCCACCACTTGTGCTTGCTTCAGAAATATTTCCAGCCTGGATGAAAGTTCAGATTGCACCTGGATGGTACTCGCCGGCACATAGACCAATGTGTACAGGTACACCATTGAGAATCAGTACAGAAATTGAAAACGCGTTTAATAAACTGTATTTCCAAATTCCTGAAAGAATACCCAAGGGACATGCATCTTCTCACTTTTTAGTCTTTTCAGACCCGGCCGGAATTCAACATTTATGTCCAATTTTTGCTGGAAGATATACACCGGAAACAATTTGCGCATACTTGGAAGATGAAATGACCCGATTGGCACGAACTTTAGTATCAGAAACGCAATTTTCAATCGATTACGACTATAATACTAAAAAGTTTACATTCTCGTGCGAAATAAGACAAGACAACCTGGTAGTCGCTGCACCATTTAAAATATCATTTAATCATCCAGCATCAGTCGACCCAAGTAGATTTGGGTTCCCAGTAACATGTCTAAAAGGGTCTGATACATACACATCAAATGAAGTACATATTCCATTCATGGCATGGACTAAAAACAAACGAAATCACACAAACAGTTATAAAATTACAGAAATAGGACATCAAAAAAGGTTCATATTTGAATCAACTTCCATATCTAACATGACAGGCTTGATCAAAGCATACGATTCCTCTTGTTCAGAACTTGTAATTATGACATATGTTGGACAGCTGCCTTTTGTCCATGGATTACAAGAACATGATGTAATCACAATTCTACCCTGCAATCCTTCTGAGCTGTTTGATTATGATATAAGAGAAAACCATTGGACAGCACACGAATTTCCAGCATGTCCTTTGGCTTTTCACCTCGGAAAAAATGGAATCGTCGTAAATTTGGGGGACATTAAAAAATATGAAAATGCTCCGAATACAGCACAAACTCATATACGAGTAAGAGTAAGATCTGCACACGATTTGTCTCGGGTGATAGGACATACTGTTAATATAGCTATTGAAAACGAACCATTTAATTTATGCTTTGGTAATTTACCAAAATCAATTCCTTATCGATGTTTAGGATTCGGCAAAGGTGCAATTCAGTGGGGTATAGATGGAATGATACGCAGTGGAAATTTGAACCTTCCACCTTTTCAAGCAAATGCGGTTCATAGTTTAGATCATCCAGATTATGTCCTTCTATATATTGAGGAAGGTAAGAAAAACTTGGGTTTACAACATAGATCACAGAACAACACTACAACTCCATTTGCAAAATTAGTACTGTATCCAATGTTTAGAGAAGAACGAATGTTACCGAGAGACACAACATTATTAGGTAGTGAATTTCTATCAACATTCACAATTAAGTTCAAAAATCCTGATGGCACTCCTTATCATTTTCATGATGTCGATTTCTCATTTTCTCTCAATTTTATACGTCAGAGCGATTCTTAAATGGGCTGCATGACTGGTTCAATCATAGTATTGTTTGGAAACTTTCTTCCTAAGCTTCTTGTTCGAGCGCCTATATCACAGCAATACTTAAAATCAAAGAAAATACTTTCACAACATATCATAGGAAGATCACAATCACTGTTCAACTCGCAATATGTCAGACTTAATATCAAGCTTATGTCAACTTTATTTTCTTTAAGAGTTGATATCATCGTGTTTTTGGGGGGTAGATTCACAAGAATAGCAAAACAAAATGTAAACAAGTTTATCATTCGGAAAACAATTAATTTTTTTTCTGCGAAAAAAATCCAATCTCGACGTCATGTCTGACTGGATTCTCACCAGACGCGTTCCACTGTCGGATACAATTGGGAGTAAATGTTTACAATTCTACGAATTAAAAAGTAAAAAGGTAGGCAAAATATGATAAACAGCAAAAACTGCATAGAGAGATGTGTAGCTTCTTGAAACATCCTACGATCTGGACGATCGTAAAAATATGGATTTCCCTTGATAGCCTCGTCGAAATATGCCGCAGCCCTTCCCATAAATGTTACAATTACTATGACAATTATGAACAATATCGTTGCAATTACTTTGTCGTCGGTATTGACGTGCATAAAGTCTTGTTTAAATTTTTGCCAACGCGTACCTTCTCTGCTGTAAAACCACTCCTCATTTGCTGTCCACGTAGACTCACCAGTCTTTGGATTACCCCAATACTGTCCATTCGGAGAATGTGAGAGACACCATTTGTCCTTATTATCTAATTTATTCACAAAACATTTTCTTTGATTTTCTGGTTGGGTGGGATCTAAAACTTTTTTCCAATGATGCTTATGCTCCGTCCAATGAAGTCTTCGACTTGCCATATTTACTACTCCATGTATAAATGTTTTGATCTTATAATTTAGTTGTAATTATCTGGTGGCAGGAGGAGCAAGGTGACCTGTAGAGTACCCAAATTATGAGTGTGCGCTCCATTTTGGCGTCATTTAAATATTATAATACAGCGTGTGAACTTCGTTTTGGATGAATATTTTGAAGGCGATATTGGTGTGATTTTAGGTATTTTAGAGAGTCTTGTAAAAAAAGAACAACAGTAGTCCCGTTTGTTTTAAATAATGTAAGACGGTCGTCTGTTTTTTTTGAGAAGGGCGGTGAAGAATTTCGCCAGATCAGGAAATTATTCTGCAACACGAATAAATGTGGCCTGCGGAGCAGAAGTTCCGCATGGTGGCCGATACGGAGGCCATAGTTTCCTTTATCAGCCTTGAGGAGAAAGCAGAAATACTCAAACTGACGAAACTTCTCAACGACAACATGCAAAACCAAATCAACGCAGACCTGACAACGTTCACAAAAGAAGAAGACGTTATTTCTCCTGTCACGTGGAAACTTTACAAAGCACATGGAAGAGCTCCACCAGATGTTGTGGCAAAAGTGAAACGCGCACTCGACGCACAACACGACAATTTGAAGGAGGCAATCAAGAAAAACCACCAGATCGACGCGAGACACATGAGTACTTGCATCAACGTGTACAAGAGTGCCAGAATTGCTTCGGACGTCATGACACACAGCCGCGTTCCAGAAACAACCCTCGACGCCATAGCTCACTGCCTTCGCCAAGTGCGCACATTCCTTTTCTTTGCAAAGATGCATGAATTCAACGACGATGTCAATGACGACGATGTTCGCAAGCTCGCGGCGTTTGCTGCAAATGCACAGGACAAGCCTATTGGCACGAACGTGACAGTACACTCAATTCAGAGCAAACCGGAGCTCAATGACAAAAGAGGCACGATCGTAGAAAAGACAAACGGACGGTACGCCGTTCGAATCGACGCAAAGAAGCCAATGCTGCTCGCGTCCAAAAATCTCGAATGGGATTCGGCTGAGGTAGCTCCGGGACGAATAAAAGAATACTCAGTTGGCGTCATCTGGTTGATTATGAATGCGCCCCGCATGAATCTGCAGCGAGTGTATGTGGCACATTCACCAAAAGGCGGCAGCCAAAGTCGCGGTGTCTTCGCAAAGAGAAGCTTAGTGGCCGGTGAAATCGCGACATTCTACCCGGCCGATGTATGCGCTCCAGCAAGCGAAAAGAGTGCCATGATGTATGTGTTCAGCGATCGGTGCACGCCGGGATTTCAAGACACGGTGAAACGCGATTACGCGGCATTGAGAGAGTACATGCAGAGCTTTGGAGAATGGGCCATCGCGGGTGACCCAGCACTCGACAAGGACCCAGATCGTGTGGGTCATCTTTTGAACGATCCCGTAGGACCTCGAAATCTGCAGTCTCACGCTATGTTGCAAGAAAGCGAATCTAAAGCGCGAGAGCAAGCAAATGTAAAGCTGATACACATCGGGCTGCATCTGGCCGTCGTCGTCACCAAACCAATCGGCAAAGCGGAAGAGCTTCTCTACAACTACGGGACAGAGTATTGGACAGAAGCCTCGTGAAGCATTCGTTTCTGTTTGAGAGAAAGACAATGCATTGACACGCACCTTCGGCACTTAAGAGATAATTTTCGTCCGTCCCAACGTTGGTGCATTGTAATTTTTTTTAGGACGAATTGTTATTTCGTTTTTGATGCAAGTACAGTACAAGCGATTATATTATTAATAGTAGTAACTGTCATGGGTGGATAAAAATTCTTCGGCTTTGTGGCGGCGGCGGTTATGTCTGTTATGTATGTAAACAATAAGACTTCGAATTATAGGTAGAGGAATGCAGATGTAATCCGAAGAAGGACAATCTTCATTAGTACAGTCTGACCGTGCTCCATAAAAGTCATGTAGTCTTAGTATTGATGTTTTACCTATAAAAGGAACTTGATTTATCCATCTACCTTTCGCATCGATATTCAAAATATCCTCATTCGTTCAGATTTTGTTATTATTTCCATGCACAAAGTGAGTCACTATGTCCGAGTGGTAAAGGAGATGGACTTGAAATCCATTGGGCACTGCCCGCGTAGGTTCGAATCCTACTGGTGACGATTGAAAAAAGGATAATCATCATCCTGATGCGTTTGAATAAGCAGATTCAAAAAAAAACTAAAATCAAATGGAACAAGATCCTCCAATATGGTCAAGTAACATAGTACGAAACTACGAACGCATAATAGAGTGGTGTGACGCAATCATCCTAACATGTGACATAACTCCTAAGGAATACAATGATTATATGAATCGAAAGAGTTATGATATCAAATCTGAAGATTTGCAAAACTGCATCAAGGTGTGGGGCGCAAATTTTGGACATTTACTAAAATGGGTGATGATGGGAATCAGCAGCATAAATAATAATAGCAGAATTCCAGCAAATTGTACAATCAATAGTTCAAATATGTTGAAATATGAAGATGTATGGAATAAACACATTAAGAATGAACGTCAAATATTAGATGATTTGAAAAAAGAAGCTATTTTAGTGAAAGAAAGTACTCAAAAAAGCCTTCTTATATTTTACAACGAAGAATCCGACGAATATAGTAGCTATTCAGATTATTCAGAAGAATCTACAGATACAGATGAAGAAAATGAACAAGAAGAAGAGGAGGAAGAAAACAAGAAACATGATAAAAAGCATAGAAAAAAATGATAATCAAAAACCGATCATATCATACCATTTATCTTGTGTAGTATGTACATAATCACTAGATTGCATGTGGTTGTATTGCGAATTGTTTGGAAGATTTATAAATTCAACATTCTGATCACTACTACGATCATGATCCTGATCACCATATTGAGTATTGCTATTATTCACATGAATAATTGCTCTTTTTTTGCGAACTACTCTCTTATGTTGCATTAAATAAGAAAAATAACAAATGGACACGAAAATAGATAATTCGAAGAATGGGATGCTACATAATTTAGTCATACCAGTTGAAAATAGTAAACAATCACATTTACTTATTTTATAAGCACCACAAAACCTCTGCACGTAGAATGATGCTATTCCGAAAAACAAGGAAAGAGAAAAATATATAAGAAACATGAGCATTCCAAAAATGTTGTTTATTTTGATATAAAGCAATGGTATTGATATTAGTGGTAAAATGAATGAAATTGTCACAAGTGTTGGACGCCATGAAATAATATTCCTAATATTTTCTATCAGTATATCCAAATTTTTTCCTTCAAATTGACAGGAAGATCCGCATGTTGCATTTCGAAAATGACATAAACTCTGCTGACCTAAATCAAAGGAATGCCAAACCCAAGAACAAAACATAAAAGACACTACCAAAATATATGGAAAGTAGAAAACTTTAAAAATATTTGTAGAATTCTTTAAACTGGAAACATACAAACTGGGTGAAAACAAACTCACAAAAAATAGTATAGATGTAATGAGTAAAATGATTGACGGACTTGTATTCACACAAAACCAACCGATAAATTTCATATTTGGAAAGTTACCACCGCTAAAGTGAAACTCCCTTTCTTTAGAGAATATTGATTCAAATAAAAGAGATGCATCACACATTTATACTTGAAAAAAAAAAATAATAACTATGATGATAGGGTCGTACAAAATATGTGTTTTACTCTTGCGTTGTCAAATCAAATTTTTTTTAAATAATATTTTTGATACATGCATCTTGTAATTGATTTAGCCAATCAAGTCATTCTGCCGCAAATGAAATTTGAAAATTTGGATCAATGGATTCACCGAATAGAAAAAAGAATTAAGTTTATTTTGATTACTTGTTCAAAATGGAAGTTAAAGCCTATTTTTGTATGTGATGCTGGATACACAACCGAAGAAGTTCAGAATAAATGGAAAATGAGAAGAGAAAAAGAACTCCAAAGAGGAATTCGAAAGATACCATACTGTGCGGACACCATCGTCTGTGAAATAATTCTGAAAAAAAACTTGCATTTAGTATTTGATAAAAGATACAATGCGGATGACATTGTTGCGACTATCGCAAACATGAATCAAAAAAGTTACATACTATCCAGAGATATGGACTATTTCAGATACGATCAAGGAATACTATCAAATAGGATATTTTTCATAGATTCAAGTAGGAAAATATCTCAATTGATACACAAAGGTGCAACGAGGGAACCACTTCAAACTATAAGAATGTATTTTCCTATTTTTGCAACAAGTTATTATGATTTAGTAAAAATTGTCGAATGTGGTAAATACATCAGGGGAACTGCATATCCGTTGGCTGAGAAATCAAGAAGAGAAAATTTACATCTTGCAACCAGGCAATATAGAAGAACGATGTACAAAGAAACTGTAAAAGAAATATTTCCCATATTAGAAAATAATATAGTAAAGTGGATAAATGAAGATGTAGAACCAAAAGTATATTCTTTTCCGGAATCAATAAATGCATTAACAGAGGAAATTATACAAAAAGTACAAGGTTGCAATGATCATAAACATAAAACTACAATCACAATTATGGCAGGTGAGCTTATTGCAGCTAAAAATAAAACATCTTTACTTGATGAACTCTCGAAATTCCATATCTAAATTATTTAGCTTGGTCCGCCGTGAATTTGTTTTCGGCAAAAAAAAATGCACGCGTGGGAACATTGATTTTACACTCTAGTATTAGATCACTTTGAATTCGCGGGTTCTGATTTGAAAGCTCTCTTTGACAGAGTGTCGACAAAACGAATGCGTCGGGAATTGAAACGAGTCGAATCCAACTTGTCGACTCCAGAATCATTAAAGTCTATTTCACGACCCCTAACACTCAAGAAGGATGCCCTCGGGATTATCGATGACGACGAGGCACCACCTCCTTGAGGCACGAATTTATTTTTTTCAAGTTCGAAGTTGAATTTCACGTTTGTCCAACCTTACCATTAGTTATTCTGGTGCCGATTCTGTCGGAAATTTCTCTTGTTTGTTTTGAATAAACCGTGAGCAGTTCAAACCTGGTTAGAAATGCTTATTGATTACAAATTATGCAATGAGACTTTGTAAAAGGGTAGTGATTACTGAATTGTAATTGGTCATCAATGCTGCGACGCATGTAGACAACGAATCTACATCTGCATCGACCATTTTTTGAATTAAGATTGACAACTTATCAGGATGGTTCACAATTTCAAGACTACTCAATGTGGTGGACAATTGTGATTTATAATCGCCAAGTGCGTCCGTTGACAGAATCGGACCGGTGACTGTTTGAAAATCTACGGCAATCGTCGGGCAATCTTGTGTGAATTGCTCGATAGGATGTATGAATAGAGTTGCAAGAGAATTGATGATCGGGTTGATTATAATGTCCACGAGGGGCGTTACTGTTCTAAACAGCCATGTATCTAAAACAGGTGAAAGTGATTTAAGAGAAATTGGATCTAAGGCAGAGAGTATGTGAACACATCCTTGAACTTCGCTGACATGTGAACGCATGCCAGTAAGAACTCGATGTACCACTTCGGCATTTGACAGTGAATTTAATACTTCAAGTAATTCGGCTTGGATTGTAAAAAGTCGCAATAAATCATTTGGTTGTGAATCATATGCAGTTTTTTGACTCACTAATGTCTTCATTCCTTCTTGTACAAAAAGATCAGTGACATTTGGCATACATGTTTCCAGCTCGATCATAGGCACATACAAACCATCGATTGCTCTCACAACCGTTTCACTCAAGCCGGGCAATAGTTCACCAATCATATTCGAATGCATATCAGTGACCATTCCAGATGAATTCTTGCAACAACTGTTTTTGTATGAAGCTTTTACTTGTGCACATGGAATCGATTCAAAATTGGACCAAAATGGCCCAATATTTATTTGAGTTATGCTCAATATTGCAAAAATGAGCATGTTTTTTATTGTATTCACACATAAAAAAAATGACTCAACAACCTATGACCATGTCGCAACATCCGAAGTATGCACCACTTAAAGACTATTCATATACTTAAAAACGACCACCATTAACTTAGGATAGCTAACAGAAGTGTTGCTATTAATCGTCTCGTAGATATGCCGATTATTTGTACTTCTTTGTGCATCTGCGTACTGGTACAGACTTCGTGGTAAAAGTGCGACAAGTAAAATACACGGCGTCAAGAATATGAGAGTGTGAGCACACCCGTTATTATAGTAGTAATCTTGCCCTTTACGGTAGGTGGACCCAAAACTTGCACTCTTTGGGGCGACAGGACTTTGAGGGGTCACCTTCCTTTTACAGCAGGTTCTTGCATCTCTTGACATTCTCAAGATTTCCGGAGCATAGGTGTGTTCAGTTCAGACTCGGGGTCTGTGATGAGATCTCCTAGCTCGATGGCCTTTTGTATGTAGTGCTGTCTATCTGCATTGTAAATAACATGTACTAGTGCAGCAAGAGAGGTTGGCATGTACGCAAAGTAGGGTCCGTCGACCGATTTATCAATGGTAATCTCGGAATAGTCTTCGCTAAATTGCATTCCGGTGTGTACATATCTCGAGAACACTGTCGTCGAATTGTTCGTCGCAAACGTCATGGTACTCGAGTATAAACCAGAGGTGTGTACGGACGGTACAAGTTTCACCTTATCGATGGCCAACATATCGGTTCCCAAGGCATGGATGAACACATCGAAGGAGAGACCATCTGGGGAAAAGCGATACTCACCCCAACCATCGTTCGCTGCACTGTTTAGTCGGTACATGGCGCCTGCGAACCTGAACATTGCTCGGAAATTGTTTTTCAATGTGGAGCACGATTGGCCAGTTGCCGTTGCGACGATACCTATGATGAGAGAAAGTGCAAGTACCTTTATACCATCTATTTTTTTTCATATGTGCCGTGTCCATTTTTTCCGAAAAATTGATATGAACAGCATTTTTTTATTGTACATAAATAAATGATGTCATTACTTTTGACATCTATCCTTGGCCAGACCATTCTCGACACATGTGGTTCGACTAAAAACATGTACAAATCATCAATGTGTTGTGGGGATGATCGTGACAAAGCGCTTCCACAATCGTTTTCAGCTGTACGACACCCACTCGATCTCTTGCAAGAAGCCAGAACATCGGCACGTACAGAGGTCGAATTCTACGACGACTTTGTAGATACTACCAACTACAAATCGTATGTCATTTACGAGGCATATAACAGGTTGCTCAAGCGCACACCAAGTAAAGGAGAGTACGACAGCGCCATTGCAAAGTACATCCCCGAGATGTGGAACGAGCTGATGGATAGCGAGGAATTCAAGACGGCCCACGAACTCGATGGACTCGATGCCGATCTTACGGGAAAACTGTATGTGGTCATTGGCGGCAGCCAGGGCCAGGGGTTTCAAGCTGCGTTGCAACTTGCAAGGCAAAATGCCCAGGTCGTGACATGCGCTCGTCATGGAGGTCCGGACACGGATGTACCAGACATCCCAGCTTATACATCGAGTGCAAAGAATTTCCCGCCAGCCTTCCTAAACTACAATGACAATTATGGCACTCCCAATCCAGATGCATACACGCAACTGTACTACTCAAAGCTTTCGGCAGCTCGGGAAAAATTTGAAGAACACATGCCACATGCTCTTTACCGTGGTATAGTTGGGATGTCTCCAGACGTGCTTGGTCGCATTGATTTCTACCCATGCGACATTCGTATCAAGGATAGCGCTTTTGTAGACGGGGAGTTCACAGAATACGCTCCCAACACTTTCAATTCCACACAACTGGAAGAATGGAAGAAAATGTTCAAAATGCGCAGTATGGAAGCATTCTTCTCGTATGTCGATACAAAGGGTGCCGTCGACGGAGTTTATCTGGTCGCTGGTACGAGCCGTGGTGCGGAACATCCTCCGGCTGCTACACAAGACGTGTTTCGGCAAGTGCCAATCGCAAAGGATGTCCTGCTTTCACAGGACTACTTTCACGTGTATAGTCGTCTCGACGATGACAACATTCCCGTGTTTGACGGCGGTGCGAAGTATCTCCCGTCGCAGAACATGTTCAACCTGCACTACTGGGGGTATCTGAATGCGCTTACAGTGGCTACAAAGCATCTGAGTAATGATTCATCTATCGTCGTTGGCGCGTCTGCTAACGCAATGTACACTGACTTTGGAACGCGTGGATACACCAACTATGAATACATGACGGGTCAATCGATGAAAATGGACAATATTATTCCGACTATCGGTCAAGATCACCGGATTTCTGCTATCGCACCTGGGCAAGTAGATACCTTGGGTCAACAACTTATCATCGCCGCGGTGAGTGGGCTCCCTGGCCCCCCTTTTCCCGCGTACCCAGATGGGTGGGCTCGGATAGTACGCCGTAGATTTGCAGATGACAAACAAGATGGTGGAACTACTTCCACAGTACACAACTACTTGGCTACCAGCCCGTTGATCAATAGCCTCATTTCCTCACTCAATGTTAACATTTCACTAAACGCAATCGGGAACACAACGTTTACGGAGTTGACAAGCAACCCTTATGTCGCGACAGAGTCGCTTGTTGCAGAGGATCGTGTCGGAACTACTGACCTGGATGTACAAATTGCGGGGTTCGCATTCCTCTTTGAAGCGTTGGGTCCACTTGCCTTGGGAGACAACCCGGTCGGTTCGACTGGCAAGTATATGGCGATGTCCCCCGTACGTTACGGAAAGATGGTGGTGCACATGTTGTCGAGTCAGGTCACGCATGAAATCTGGATGGACTACTTTCCGCTGTTGTTGCCCAAAGATACGCTTGGTTCCATCGCCATGTGGGCGGACAACCGCGCAGCCCACATGGAAGCGTATGACGCAATGTGGGCGTACAAGTATGGACTCTCATCCGCAAAGTATGAATACAGACCAGTGACCGACGAGAATCCGAGACCTGGAATGCGGTTTAAGACCATTTGATTCTCGGATTCGACCCCACAATAAGCATTGTCTTCTTGAAACGGGTTACAACCCACTCGTCAGCAGCTTCTAACTCCAGAGGGGAACTTCTGCCTGAAATTTGCATATCTGCTTATCATTGAGCGCTGTTTCAGAGGGCGCATTAGCGTCACATTCTTTTTGGAGATTATGTTTAAAGATTTCGAGCTCAAAGGGATTGTTCGCAATGTGTTGGCGAACCGCTGAGACTCTCTGCTCGTGCACCGCGGATGCTGTTTTCACATATTTCATCCGCCCTGTTTGAACAAGTGATCCATTCATGAATCGAATGTCATTGTATATGAAACCATTGATTGAATCGTCACGCCTAACAAAATCGCCGCCGCACAATACACGAACTACTAACTTGGTAGATGAAAAGATTCGTTTCGTAGCAACTGAAACCGAGCAAACTTACGAAACTCACGATCGTCTTTAGTCACGCGCCTTCTACGGCTTTTTCTTTGATTGCGAGTCTCACGCATCTACAAATTGTTCAAAAAAAAATTTGGTGCATCTTGTTGATGCAAACGAGATGTACGCGCGCAAAAAATATATTTTTTACTCTATAACCAGAAAATGGTAGTAACCAGTCTGAATAACGCAATTGTAACGCTGATTACGATACTCCACCGTCTCCCACATATGTCTCAAACCGAGGTCTTGGCGACCGGTCTGCGAGTGGCTCCCCACGGCAATCTGTGGTTGGAGTTTGGTGTTTTCAGAGCTCTAACCCTTCAAAAGATAGCCACGACCACAAATGATACGATCTATGGTTTCGATTCGTTTGAGGGGCTTCCCGAGACCTGGAGACTATCAAAAAACAACCCCGGTAACAATTTCGACCGATCTTACACAATGAAAGGGTCGTTTTCGCTGCAGGGAAAGCTCCCCAGCTTACATGCTCCCAACACACGACTAATAAAAGGCTGGTTCAACAATACCCTACCAAGGTTCTTGCAAGAGCACACACACGCTTCAGTTAGCATGCTGCATATCGATTGCGATTTATACTCGTCTGCTGCATATGTCCTGACTGCGCTAAAGACGCGCATACGGGTCGGAACAGTCATCGTTTTCGACGAGCTCATCAATTACCCATCCTTTGAAAAGCACGAATTTCTCGCTCTTTTTGAGTGGCTCAAAGACACTGGGCATGTGCTGAAGGTTCTCTCTGGTGCAAATATGATCAAGCATCCGCGTCATGAGGTTTGGCCACAAGCCGTAGCATTTCAGGTCGTAGACAGGAAGCATGCTGGTGCTCCCTATACATTCAATGTACATTCTTCTTTTTGATACACCCATGTTAAAAAATTAGAAAAAAAAAATCTGTTAATATAAATGAAATATAAACCACAACATTTTGATTTTGTATTTGCAATTGTCAATGGTCATAATAAAGACGAACAAATATTAAATGCTTCTGATTGGATGATTTACTGGCTGAATTTTAAAAAAATGTGCCAACAAAAAGGATGTGTCATTTTTGATATCGATGACACATTAGTTGACGATAAGGAAAAGCAAATCTGGAATATTATTCGTGTTTACAAACATTGTTTGAAATTAGATTTTGCAGTAAACATTATAACAGCAAGACCAGAATCGAAAATAAATAGAAAGTTAACTGAAGAAATGTTGCATAGCAAAGGAATAGAGGATTACGAAGCACTCTATATGATGCCAGATAATCTAGATAAAACATTTAATTCAATGTCACAATATAAATTTCTTGCTCGAAAACATGTAGCCTCCAGACACACGATTTTAGCTAATATTGGTGACATGTGGTCGGATCATCTCAAGTATCCTACAAAAGTCAAAGAGCTAGATGAATTAGATGTTGGAATGTGCGCAATATTCTTTTGTCCAGGAACCACGTACCCTTCGTTAAAACTGCCAGGAAAATTTGAATGAATATTAGGCAAATTTTGTTGCATACCACTCCGAAAAAATGGTATTCGGTCTGCAAACAACATTTATTTTACATACAGGTGGAAAATTCAAGTCTTGTCCAAAGCTGCTCGTTAATGTATATAAAAAATAATTATGAGGTAGTTGTTCAATATTTAGTGTGGTTGGACGAGCATTATTATTTATTATATTTATAATCCATGCAACATCGTTTATATGCATGGTTTGCATATGATTGACTTCAGAAGGTAGTATCGTAATATTTTGAATGCTTTTCAATACACATTCCAATGCAGCTCTTATAGGAATCTGCAATAATGTTTGAAAATTCGTTTGATTTATATTGAATGTAAGAGTTTGAGTTCGAAGCGCTTGTAACAAAATTGCTTTTACAAAAGCATGTTGACCAGTAAAATTCATATTTCGAAACATAGGATTTTGTTGAAACGCTAGACTCATATTTGATGGTGCCATAACGCCTATGTCATTGATTTCCTTGAAACAATATCTTTCATGGTTTGGAAGTTCACTTTTTCGATTTTTTTCAAATGTGTGAGTGCTCGATAAAGATCTATGATCTCTTTCAGATAGATTCTTATCAATAATTCTTCGTAACTCGTTTGGTAGTATTCTTAAATCATTATCTGATGTTGATACAGGTTCTTCAGACTGATGTGATGCATCGTGTGCACCATATGCAGAAGATGAATATGTCAAAAGAGCATTTATGACATTCTTCTTATTGTTGCAATACGGCGGAGGACGATTTTTCCCATTTTTCATTCTTTCAGGTAATGTCATGCATTCGTTTTGTAAAACCGAATAAGGCTTCATTTCTAACTGAGCTTTCATTATTATATATTACTGAAAAAATCATTGCTCGTCAAACTCTTTTTCATCATTTACGATAAAATCGTCCATATCAGATAAAGAATCTTCTTCTTCTTCTTCACTACTTTCACATATAGATTCACCAGAATCGTCAGAAAAATTATTTACATCATCCTCGTATTTGTGCCGTTTTCTCTTTTGAGAATTCCTTGAATTGTGCATGGAATGCACAGTTTCAGAATGCACAGTTTTGGAATGCACAGTTTCAGAATGCACAGTTTTGGAATGCACAGTTTCAGAATGCACAGTTTTGGAATGCACAGTTTCAGAAT
>MDSX01036532.1_pt1 | contig 15763 bp, 13 predicted proteins | sample 811141 | NCBI WGS metagenome assembly MDSX01 (sample SAMN05326642, study PRJNA326480) | marine metagenome | isolation source: seawater | place: Atlantic Ocean: South East | collected 2010 | reverse complement strand
CTTAAACTTTAGTTCTTACCGTTGCAGGAACAGTTAATGATTTTCACATTATTCCCCACCATATCAGTATTGTTATAATGAGACTTATCTATTTTAATAAAAAATGTCAATAGACTATGTTCAATAGATGAACATATAAGACAATTTTTTTTAGTTCATTTCGTCTGCGTAACCTTTTTTAACTGTATCATCAACTCCAAAATAAGGATTTTCAATCAACTGTTCTGGACCTGTACTCAGGCTGTGAGGATCAGCATCTGGTTTAGGCATATACTTTTCTAAGTATTCCTTTCTTAGATTTTTATATATTCTATTACCTTCTTCATCATTTTTTTCTGCTCTTTCAATTTCTTTCCATCTATTTTTTGGAAATTTTACATATAAAGAAAAACATTTTTTTATTTCTTCAATTTCATGAGGAGGATATTGAGGCATATTTAATTGGCTTTCTGCAGTTAAACATTTAGTAATTGTTTCAGGAGTAATTAGACCTAGATCTTCACACATTTTTCTAAGTGGTGTCCCATGAAAAGGAACAAATGCATAAATGTTTGCGTTATCAGCATCAATATCTCTATTCAATTCAATTGTATCAAATGCTAGTTTTTTAGTTTCAGTTGGGAAGCCTGTAATATTATTAATACTGAATGCAATATCATATTTTTTAGGTATTCTTAAATTGTCAATTATATCTTTATTTTTCCATCTTCTATCTAAAATATTTTTTCTGAAATCTTCATTTCCATGTTCAACACCAAAAGATATTCTATGTAATCCTACTGATTTTAATTTTTTCAGATTATAATCATTTACTGTTTCGGGTCTTGTTTGCATCCAGAATGGTAATCTAATATCTGAATACATTTCACAGAATTCATCCAGCTCTTTATTGCTCATTCCTAAAAACGTATCTGCCCAAAAATAATTATATTCTACTTTGTGTACATCTTTAAAATATTTCAATTCTTTGTGAACTAAATCCATTTTCTTTTTTCTATAAAAGTTTGCTCCAAGGCCTTTATAGAGTCTCATTTGATCTGGTGAGTTACAAAATTTACAAGTAAATGGACATCCTCTTATTGTTTCAATTGGTATCATTTTATAAATTTTACCTGCCATAGGTCTGTAAAGTCTATTTTCTTCAAATAATGAAATGTCTATAATTGGATTTACATTCACATCTACTGGCTTTGAAATTGAATTCTTTTTAAAAAGTTTGCCATCTTTCTTAACCCATAAATTAGTAACATCAGAATAATCTTCTTTATTTTCAATTTTTTTACATAAATCTATTAAAGAGTTTTCTCCCTCTCCAACACAAACCATATCAACCAGGTCTTGCTTGATACAAATTTCGGGCGCAAATGTTGCAAAAACTCCACCAATTATTACAGGAATATTATTTTTTATTTTATAATCTTTTAATTCATTTAATATTCTTATAGATAATTCCCACATATCTTCAGTGGTAGATACTGCTATTAAGTCAGGTTTAAATTCTTCTATCTGTTTTTTTAAATCTTTTTTCCAATCAGAATTTTTAAGTCTAATTCCTTTTTCTTCCATTTTAAAAGGCACGACATTTAATCTTTCAACTTTACTTCCGTCTGAATCTATTCCGTAATCCATAGAATAATAAGTTGTGTCAAAAACTTGTACTTTGTGCCCTTCTTTTTTCAGAATCGCTGAAAACATAGCTATTGCAGGCGGCAGCATGTTCATGCCAAAAGTATTTGGATATATAAATAAGACTTTTATTCCCATAATTTTATTTTATTTAAATTGTGATAATTTTAATTCATTTACTTCATTCATTCCACTAATTAAATACTTCCTTAACCTTTGAAATTCATTGAAATACTTGCCAATTTTTTGTTTATCTTCTGAAAACTCTACTAATACTTTTTTAATCGAATTAAGATCATGTGGTTTTATAAAGCTAAAATCTTTTTCAAATATATCTAGATAATTGTCTGAAATATTAAGGTCGCTCCTTAAATTTAGGACAATATTTCCATTAATTACTGCATTATAAGCCCCTCCTGTAGACATAAAAATAGTAAAAAGGCAATTATTTAATAATTGATCAATGTCTTCATAAGAAATTAAAATATTTTTAGGCAGTTTTTGTAATTTCAATGATGTTAAAATCTTGGATATATCTAAATTAGGATGAGGCTTGATAATGAAAGTATAATCAAAATCTTTTAGTTCACTGCTTAATGTTTGAATTTTACTTATAACTTCATAAGACGCATCTCTAATATGAGATAAAGGAACTAAAATATTTTTCATTTCTTTCTCTGATTGGTTTTTTTTCTTTAAAACATTTTGATACCTCAACGCTGGACCTTCTTTAATTTTATCCTCAGGTATTCCTTGTTCTGAAAGCATTTTTTTAGAAATTAAACCTAATGAAATAATAAAGTCTGGCTTATATTTACTTTGCCATTCAGATTTTAAAGAATGCCAAGGTGTAAATTCAAAACTAGACAAAGTATGGTGATAACCATAAATTTTTGATTTTATCTTCAAACTTTTTATTGCATGTATCAAAGCATGCTCAAAAATCATATTTTCATAATGGTCAAGACAAGTTATAGAGTTACATTTTTTTAACCAATTTTTAAGAGCTGGTGTATAAATCCAAAAACGCAAATTAGAACTAATTTGTTTAAGGTAATTTCTTTCTTCATGTAACAAAAAATCATCTGTATTAATACCTGGATAGGGTAAAGTGTTTTTGTAAAGCGATGCCGTTTTAAAAAAATTCTTAGTACATGATATATAATCAATTATGTTTACCCAATCTTCTGGAAGAAAACATTTTTCCTTTCTAATCATTTTAAAGGCTTTTAATTTTCCTAACCAAAAAATTCCAGACCAGGTTAAAGTATAAATATCTTTTTTTTCTTTTTTTAAATATTCTTTAAGATAAGGAAAGTATCTTGATTTTATTTCTTTTTTATTTTTTAGAGAGTTTGTTTCAACATATTGATGTATTAAATAAACATCATCTTCGGGATAATTTTTTTTCCCCGCAGTAATCTTGGCACAAAAAAAACTTAAAATAGTATCAATTAAACTAATTAATATGCTTCTTGCAAAATCATAAAAAAAACTGATAGTACTTTTTTTATTATAAAAAAATAATAAAGGACTTTTTTCTATTTCATATTCAGGAAAGTTTTTTATAAAAGAGTTAATTAATAAAGTATCATCACTGACTATTAGAATTTCTTTCTCTTGTAACTGTGCTAAATATTTTTTAAGAGATTTTATAATACAAATATATAAAAAAAAATTTGTGGTAAGATTATTTCTACCAGCTAGGTCTGTCATCCACCAATTAAAACTATCATTAAATTTAACTCTTTGTTCTTCGGTCCATTTAAGATAATTTTTTAATTCATCTCTGCTACATGCATGTAATAAATTATTTATTGTTAATCTCTGTCCACCTATTTTTCTTTCTACTGACTTTAAATTTTCAAAAGAATCTCCAATAAAAATCCATTTTTTATCCCAGGAAATATTTTCCTTAAAAAAAACTATTTTTATTTTCATTAAAGTTTACTCTCCACCTGAAACTGTAATAGTCTGTCCTGTCATGTAGGAATTATTTTCAGTAGAAAGATTTAATATGTAGGAAGAAATTTCTTTTGGCTCAGCCATCCTATTAATTGGAATAAGTTTTAATCTTTGACTCATTTTTAAATTTTTTTTCATTCGCCTATGGATTTTTGTATTTGTCATTCCAATCCTTAAATTATTTATAAATACATTTCTTTTTGCCCATTTCTTATAACTGTTTGGAATAAATTCTAAGCAATGCTTTGCAAAATTATAATTATATGAATTTTGTCCCCCTCCAAATTTAATACCTATGCTTGAACAATTTAGTATTCTCCCCCATTTTTGGGCTAACATTTTTTTAACCAATTTCCTTTCTATTAAAATTGGAACAAGTGCATTTACTTTTAAAGATTTTATAACTGTTTTTAGATTGGTTTTTTCAAAGCTTTTATTATCTATAAAACCAACTAAATTAATTATTGCGTCGTAATTTTTTTTAAATTTTTTAGAAATTAACTTCTCTACTCTACTTTCGTTAACTTGGGTAAAATCAAATTGAATTATATTTAAATTTTTTGATTTTTTTTCTATAAGTTTTAATTTTTTTTTATTTTTAAAAAAATGGGCACTTACCTTCCAACCTATCCTTAAAAAATCATTTATTACCTCTATTCCTATATCCGAACTGCCACCCAGGATCAAAACGTGTTTAGATTGATTACTCATATTTTACTCTTATTAAATTTTTTAGTTACCCGCTAGTTTTTTAATTCTTTTGTTTGCTAAAATTACATCCTTATTAGTATCTATAGCTAATGAGACTTTACTCATTTTTACTGTTCTGATTTCTATTCCCATTTCTAAAAATCTTAAATATTCAATATCTTCCATTTTTTCTAATGGTGTTTTTGTTTTAGTAGATGAAAAAATTTTCAAAACTTCTTTTGGAAAAGCATAGGCGCAAACTTGTCTCCATCCTCTTTTAAATATCTTTTTTTTATTAGATGGAATAGGAGCTCTTGATGCATATAATAGTTTATCATTTGGAGTTATAACTACTTTAGGTATATTTGGATCATTGTATAGTTTTTTGTCATCAATTTCACAATAGCCTGTTATAATTTCATTCGGATATTTTTTAATTTCACTAATTAGTAACTTTATATCTAGTGGGTTAAAAAAAGGCTCATCACCTTGTATATTTATATAAGTTTTAGCATTTATTTTTTTTGAAACCTCAAATACACGATCTGTTCCAGTAAGACATTTAGATGATGTCATTACAACATTTGCACCTTCTTTTTTACAAACTTTTTTTATTAAATTGTTGTCGGTTGCTACAAAAACTAAATTTGAAGGAACTGCTTTTAAACACTGTCTATAGGTTCTAATAATCATTGGAACACCTTTGAGATTAATTAAAGGTTTTCCTTTTAGTCTAGAAGATTTATATCTTGCTGGAATTACAACTATAAAATTTTTTTTTTTCTTCTTATTTTTATAAGACATATATTGAAGAAGAAGCAACGCTATAAGAACTTGGAGTTACAGCTTTTATTAATTTTGCATCTTTAAAAGAGGAATATAAATAAAGAAGCTCGTTAACTATTTTTGTTCTTTTGTCTTTCCCTCCATAACCATCAAATCCTGCTAATAAAATTTTTGATGCTCCTCCGCTTGTTGCTATAGATAAAGCATAAACCAATGTGTATAATTTAGGCATTACTGCCCCGGTTTTGTAAAACTTAAAATTATTTTCCTTAATTCCAACTCCAAAATCTAATAATTTTAGTTTTTTAAATTTTTTCACTAAAGTGTTAGATAATAAAGATTTTGGAACAACAAGTGGTAAAGATAAAGATTTGTATAAATTTGAATCTGCAATTAGTTTCAAAGGATTGCAAGCGGTATAAACATTAATAAATTTTTTACTAATGCATACATTTGTATTTAAAGCTATTACAAAAGGTTTTTTTAACTTTATGTAGTTTTCTATTTCATGTTTATAATCTTTAGCTTTTGGACCTGACGCTATAAGTAAAACTTCTTTATTTTTTATTCTAGTAGAAGGTTGCCATGTTCCCTTTTTTAATTTTACAGGCCTTTGAAATTCTGATCGTACTAAATCAACATTATATCTTTTTCCGCCACTGTCTCTTAGTTGATCAATGGCTGCTAATATTTCATTTTCGCTAAAATGAGTAGATAACATTTCTTGAATATACGTTGGATGAATTCCATATTTTCCAGCTAGATAATAATAAGGATTAACTCCCCAGTTAAATTTATTTTTTAAAGGTTGAAAATGTTTGCTAATTAATTTTAATAAAGGCAGGACATCTAGCTTTCCTTTTTTACTATTTTGTAATTCAATTAAAAGATATTCTGTTTGTGCATTACCTGGACCTCTTCCCATGCCAGTTACTGTGCAATCAAGAAAGTTAACGCCAAGTTCAATGGCAGCGGTGCAGTTAGCTATTGCTCTACCCAAATTATTATGAGTATGAATGCCCAAATCTCCCTTCCAATATTTACGCAAATTATTCACAACATTTGATATTTGAGATGGTAACATTCCTCCTAAACTATCAGCAAAATAAAGAACATCTGGCTTGGCTTCTTTTGCTATCTTTGATACGGCTATAACTGCTTCTGAACTGTGTTCAGACACTTGCATAAGATTTATTCCAACTAAATAGCCCATCTTTTTCAAAATTTTACAAACCTCTGCAGTTTTTTTAAACTCCTCAAGATGACAGGCTAATCGAACAAGCTTAACTTTTGATTTTTTAGAATCTAAAAACATTTTTTTAGTTGCTTTTAAATAACCTGAAGAGTGATTTATTAATTCTGAAGCATTTACCATAACTCCTATTTTTATTTTTTTTGGAATTGAAAAACTATTTAAATAACTTTCGGTTGTATACCATGTGGGTCCTTTAAAATCTTTGGTTTGAAATGATCTAAATCCCAATTCGACATATTCAACACCTACTTGCGACATAGTTTTTAAATAATCTTTCACAAGTTCTTTTGAAAAATCCCAATTATTATAGTAGCCGCCATCACGAAGTGTGCAATCTAAAATATTCAATTTACTCATATTTAAAATTTATTTTTCAAAAAAATTAATAAAATTATTCCAAAAATTTCCATTGTAAGAGTTTGGAGTTTTTATATATCTCTCTAAATATCTATTATATATATTTTTATCAAATGATAATATTTTATTATCATTTAAATTTACTGGATTATCGATATTAACAGGTTCTTTTCCAAACTCATCAGCAAATTTTTTTATCCATAAAGATTGTTTATCTTTTTGAATTTGATTTGTTGTTATAAACATCACGGGTTTATTAAACATGATAGCATATTCTAAAGATATACTATCGTGTCCAATAATTAAAAATGCATTTCTAATTAAATTGGCTGTTTCATCAAAAATAACTTGATGAGGTGTATTAATACCAGCCTTACGATCTCTGCGTGGATGAGCTGCTATGATAATTTTTTTATTAAATTGAATTGAAAGCTTATCAAATAAATTATTCAATGATTTCCAGTGATCATCTTTATTTGTGGGATGAGTTTCATCTTCTAATGCATATGTATAATTACCTTCATAGTCTTGATCGAGATAAACTATGGAATCTTTATATTTTAAATCTTCTGGCTTGCTCTTTAAATTCAAATAATTATCGTAATTTAAACAATGAGTTTCAATTATTTTAGTTTTTTTAGAAAGTTTTCTTGCTTCATCGAAAGCCTTATAGCCACATAAAAAATGATAGTGTGCCTTAGGTGAAAGCGGCTTTATAATTATCAAATTCAGTGAAATACGAATTAACTTTTTTATTAAAAATATTAAATTTTTATAAGAAATTTTTTGAAATAAAAAAGTTTTTACTGAAATATTTTTAATATAAGGGTATTCTGTAACAGTAATTAATACTCTTTTTCCTCCTTTTATAATCATTAATCTCTGTAGGAAATACGAAATAAAATCTCTTTTTGATAAGTCAATAAAAATAAAATCCTTAGGTAATTTTTTTATATGCTTTATAAAATCAAAAAATGATTTTATTGTATAAACATATTCTTTTTTTATTGCAGTTTTATCTTTAAATATTTTATCATAAAAAATCCAGCATTCGATATCCCATCCATTTTTTTCAAAGATAGGAAATCCATATCTTTGATAGTTTCTTTCATCTAGTGGGTTAAACAATAAAAATATTATTTTTTTTTTCATAGTTAAACTAATTAAATTTTATAATTCTATTTTTCATACTTTTATATTTTTTTTTCAAAAAACATGACAAATTATAATCAAATAATTGTATTTGTTTTTCCCAATAATTTTTACTTACTCCAGCAACGTGTGGTGTTATCAATACATTGCTTAATTTAAAAAGTTTAGAATTGCTGCTTAAAGGTTCTTTTGCAAATACATCTAAAGCTGCTCCAGATATTTTTTTATTTTTTAGTGCGTGTATTAAATATTTTTCATCTACTGTTTCACCTCTACCTATATTTATAAAAAATGATTTTTTTCCTATTTTAGATATAGCTTTTTTATCAAATATTTTTTTAGTTTTTTTGGTAAGAGGCAATAAATTAACTATGAAATCAGCTTTTTCTATAAATTTTAAGAACTGATGATTTTTATTTTTATCAAATTTAATTTTTTTCTTACCTATGATATTCATTCCCAGTGTTTTGAGAACTATTGATAATTTTTTACCAACCGATCCCATTCCAGCAATAAAACAACTTTTTCCATTTAAATCTAATGTTTGGTTAAAAAATTTATCATAAGTTTTTCTGTTAAAATTCTTATTATTTCTAATTTTTGAAAATATATGAAAATTTCTCGATAAAAATGTTATAAAAGCTAAACCAGTTGTAACCATAGCATCTGTCATACTATGTTTGCTATTTGTGACCATAATTTTTTTTTTAATAGTTTCTTCGCAATATGATCTTTCAACTCCAACTGAACCAAAATGTATCCATTTAAGATTATCTGATTGTTTTATGATATTTGGTGTAATTCTATTACCCCAATATATGTCGATCTTGTTATAAGGATAATTTTTTTTTCCCAAATTGACTGGTATGAAATTTATATTTGGATATTTTTTTTTTAAAAAAATTAAACTTTTTGAAGGAACATTATACATGTTCAATTTTAAAAAAAGGTCAATTCCAACATTTATTTTAGATTTCATTTTTTTATTTCAAAAGCTGTATCTTTTATAAGCTTAAATTTATTTTTAATTTCATCGGTAATTAAAACTCCTAATCCTGGAGCATCACTAAGTTCAATAAAGCCATTTGAAATTTTTGGTTTTTCTACCCACATATATTCTGAGATATCCAATTTTACTAAAGGAATTTCAACATATGAGATATTTTCCAATGAATATGATAGATGAGTATTTGCAGAAACAGCTATGGCGCTACCCCACACATGGACTGCACATTCTATTTTTTTATCTAAACATTTTTTAGATATATCTTGACACAATTCAAATCCTCCTGAATGAGTGCTATCAAATTGCAAAATATCTACTGCATTATTTTTTATTAAGTTGTTAAACTCTAGTTTCCCACTATAAGCTTCGCCTGCCGCTACTGGAATTTTACTTTTTTCTTTTAAATAAAATAAATCTTCAACATTGTCTGGGTGCAAAGGTTCTTCAATCCATCTAATATCTGTTTTTGATAAATCTTCAATTTTTTCTAATGCTGTTTTAAAATTCCATGGTGGTGTTAGAGTTCCCATTATTGCATCAACCATTAGATCTCCCTTTAATTGTTTTCTAGCACATTGAACTCTTTCTATATCTTTATCCCAAGCTTGATATCCAACTCGCATTTTATAAGAATCAAAACCCTCATTTAAAGATTTATCTATCTCTGAAATTATTTCTTTATCTGTCATTATTATTGAACCGCCGCTTCCATAGCACTTGATCTTATTTCGTTGTTTTTCAAATAATTGATATGTTGGTTTTTTTAGTAACTTTCCTCTAAGATCCCAAATTGCAATTTCAATTGAGCCAGCAATACTTTTTATAACTCCATTTCTTCCTATGAAAGGGACTTTATAAACTTCATTAATTAAATTTTTTTCACCTACTTTTTTCCCTTTGAAAAATTTTTCAAGAAATTCTACAATTGGAGGCAGCAGTTCTGGTGCATAAATAGAAGCATAATTTTCACCATACCCTTTTTCACCACTTTCAGTCTCAACCTCAATAAAACCCATGGTTTTAATATTTTTATTTTGTCCAAATATTATTCCCTCTTTATATTTAGAAGATAGACAAAAACCTTTAACTGAAATTATTTTTTCATCAATATCATTCCACATAATGTAAATTTTTATCTTGATTGTTTGAAAATACTTTTTTACCCAATACCTTTCCAGGTATTTCCGTTTTCAGTATAATGATGATCAACTATCATCTCTGGATCATAAAGATATTTTTTTCCTTTTTTAACAATTTTATTTGCCCAATACCTATCTTCCTTGGAAAATAAATTTTCATCAAAAGGATTTTTTAAAATAAACTTTTTACTGTAGAACGCTGCAGCATTATGAAAGAAATATCTATTTTCGTATTTTGAATACATATTAACAACCTTGTTCTCTATAAAGTGACTCCATATATATCTTTTTGATATTTTTTTCCCGTTCCAAATAGGTATTTGTTTTCCAAATATTGCAACATATTTCTTTAAGTTTTTTTTAAGATTAATAGTATTAATTTTCTTGATTACACAATGAGCAGATAAAATCATAATATTTTTAAATTTACATTTTTTTATTCCATAGTTTAAAGCTTTTCCTGGAGAATAATCTTTAATTTGAAATATTTTAATTTTTGTATAATTTTTATTTGTGTTTGAATTCAATAAAGGATCAGCTATAAAACTTTTTATAATATTAATTGTATTATCATCTGAAAAATTATCTATAATAATAATCTCAGGTTTTTTTAAATTATCTAGTATTGACTGAATAGTATGACCTATCCAACGTTCTTCGTTTTTAGTTCTTATAACCACTGATATATCTTCGTGATAATTTTTCTTTTTCATATATTTTTTTTATTCCACCTGCCTCTATAATTTTTATATATATCCCTTTCGCAACTTTGCAAATTTAAACCTCTATAAATTAACATTTTTTCATATTTATCTCTAAAATTAGACAATTTTTTAAGCTCCGATGGCAGAATAGCAAATTTATTATCTCTGCCCGGAAGTTTATTATTTATAGTAAAATGTTTTTCAATAAATTTTGCTCCAGTACAAATAGCAGCAATGGCATCATCTATTCCCTGATAGTGCCCGCTATACCCAATTTCTAAAGAAAAATTTTTTAATTTTTCCATTTTCAATAGATTAATCTTATCTACATTACATGGATAAGCAGATACGCAATGCATTAGAACCAAATTTTTTTTTTTAATATGTTTTTTTATATTTAAAATTTCTTTCCAATTAGATGCACCTGTAGAAATATAAACTTTTTTAAATTCTTTGCTCGCTTCTTTTATTAATTGTATATTATAAATTTCGTGGCTAGGAATTTTAACTTCTCTAATTCCAACTTTTTTGACCAACTGCAAATCCCTTTGACTAAAAATTGATGATAAAAAATTTATACCCACCTTTCTACAGAATTTTTTTAATAACATATGTTTTGCATAAGATAATTCTGCTTTTTTATAAATCTCCCTTCTTCCATCAGAATCCCATGGTCCTGGTTTAAGATTTTTTTCTGACCAAGTTTGAAATTTGCACATATCGGCACCACTTTTTTTAGCAGCTAGAATCATTTTTTTTGCTAAATCCATTTTACCCATATGATTCCAACCAATTTCAGCTATTATTTTTATTTTATTCATACTTTTTTTATTTTTTGAAATAATACTTTTTATACCATTCTATAAACCTCTTTACACCTTCCTTGGCTGAAATATTAGGTTTATAATTTAAAATTCTATTTGCTTGTTTAAGATTGGCCCATGTATCTTTAACATCTCCTTTTTGTTTGGTTAAAAATTCTTTTTTTGCTTTTTTTCCTAAATTATTTTCAATTAATCGAATATATTCTTTTAGTTTAACTGATGTGCCGTTTCCTATATTCAAAATTCTAAAAGGAGCACTACTTTCTGAAGGTTTTTTTGGAAATTTTAGTTTTATATTTTTTTTTGGAATTTTATATATACATTTTAATATTCCTTTAACAACATCATCAATATAAGTAAAATCTCTTGAGTGATTTCCTCTATTAAATACTTTTATTTTTTTGTTTTCCGAAATTAGTTTTGTAAATTTATAGAGAGCCATATCAGGTCTACCCCAGGGGCCATAGGCTGTAAAAAATCTTATTGCTGTTGTCGGTAAATTAAATAAATGACTATAGGAATGTGCCATTAATTCATTAGATCTTTTTGTAGCTGCATAAAGTTGAATTGGATGATCAACCGGATCTCGTTCTGAAAAAGGTTTTTTATGTCTCTCACCATAAATGCTGCTAGAACTTGCATATATTAAATGTTTTATATTATAATCTTTAGAAAACTCTAATATATTACCAAAACCAACAAGATTACTATTAATGTAAGTGGATGGATTTTCTAATGAATACCTAACGCCTGCTTGAGCGGCTAGATGAACCACACTTCTAAAATTAAATTTTTTGAAAATATAATTCAAATTACTTCTGCTTGATACATCTACTTTAAAAAATTTATATTTTTTTTGTAAATTATTTTTTTTTACATAATTTAAAATAAAATTATTACGATCTATCTTTAGTTTTTTATCATAATAAGAATTAAGATTATCGATTCCAATTACGTACTCACCTTTTTTTAAGAGTGCAATGACTGTATGAAAACCAATAAATCCCGAACTTCCGGTTACTAAAATTATATCTTTTTTCATTAAGTATTAAATTTATGTGTAGTTTATTAGAAACAAATTATTTTTTATTTAAAACAAAAATTGCTTCAACTTCTTTTCCTGGAGTATTTTTTGTAAAAGAATTGTTTTGTAAATAAGGTTCAAAAAAATCATATAAAGTTTTTACCCACTTCTTTTTAATATCATAATATTCTTGCTTGCTTAATTTTTTAGACATATCTAAAATATATCCAGCCAAAGGTCTTAATCCAATATTCCAAAAATGTGCAAATAGTTGGTTTTGTGTTGGCTTATACTCAACAATTTTAAAACCATGTTTTGAAAAGATTTCTTGCCATTCTTCTTTTGTAAAAATATGTTTGTTTTCTGTGGATCTATTTCTGTCAACTAGTTTTATCCAATTATCTGGAAATTTTTGATTTTTATAGAAAGATAAATAATCGTTCATTGGTGGTAGGTAATTTATTAAATAGATATTACCATCATCTTTTAAAATCCTATGTAGTTCTTTTAAAATATTATCTAAATCATTTACCCAATAAATAGTATTTGAGAAAATTGTTGAAAATTTTTTATCAGAAAAAGATAGTTTATTATTGCAATCCTCTTGTACTAAATTTTTGTAAAAATTTAATGTTTTTGATTTTTTTAAATTATTTTCTTTCCAGTCTAATCCAAAGTCAATTTGGTATTGGGGTTTTGTAATAATATTTGGTTTATAACTATCAGAAAAGTGATCCTGTATATCAATTCCTTTTTTATATTGATCTAATTGAACAACATCTTGATAGCAGTCAAAGTCATAATCAAAATCACCACCAGCTTTTATAAACGACCATATGCCGTGTCCACACATAAGATCAAGAGAAGGACTTTTAAGTTCCATACCATCAAGTAATTGCATACACCTTGCAATACCATATGCATTTTCTGGTCTTGCCCAATAAACGTTACATAATTCTTTTAAATATTTCATTTTTTTTATAAAGTTTTAAAGTTTATTACCCTCATATTTAGCTAACAAATTATTATTAAATATATCGAAAAAGTCTCTAGAAGTACTATCATATATTTTATAAGTCTCAACATCTAAGCTTGATAAAAATTTATCAATTTCAAAATTATATTCATATGAAGAAATTAATACCTCATCAAACTCAACTTTCTTAATATCATTCATTTTTAAGTATCTAATACCAACTTTGTCTCCAGGGTAAAAGTCAAATTTTTTTGGGTAATTAATAAATCCTTGCACATTAACTTTTGATAACATTTTGAATTTTTTAAATATTAGATTGGTATGATCTTCAGTTCCTATTATTATTATTTTTTTGTTTCTTTTTACCCAATTTTCGATTTTTTTTTCAAATTCTAATTTACACTTTAAAATCGAATGGAATATAGCTTTTTTATTATTCATTTTTATGAATTTTTTACAATTTTTAACTGAGTATTTAAAAAAATATTTTTTTAATAAAATTTCTCTCTTTTTTTTAATATCTTTTTTAATATTTAAATTTATTTTTTTATAAAAAATTTTATCTCTTATTTGTTTTTTACTTATTAAATATTTGTCTATATATAAATAATCCATATCACACTTAAAAAAAGTTTCTAATGCATCCTCAGGAGACTCTACAATTGGGTCGCCAGCATCGTTAAAAGATGTATTTAGTACACATGGTACTCCAGTAATTTTTTTAAACTCACTTATTAAATTATAAAATTTTTTATTTTCTTTTTTTGATACAGTTTGAATTCTAGCTGTTCCATCAACGTGTGTAATGGCTGGAACTATTTTTGGTTTTTTAACTTTAGCTATAAGTAACATATATGGAGATTTACATTTTAAATCAAAGTATTCTTTAGCATTTTCTTCAAGTATAGATGGTGCAAATGGTCTAAAGGACTCCCTGTGTTTTACTCTTTTATTCAAAATATCTTTCATATTCTTTCTTCTGCTGTCAGCTAGTATACTTCTATTGCCTAGAGCTCTTGGTCCATATTCGCTTCTCCCTTGAAACCAACCAACTATATTTCCTTTAGATATTATTTGCGCAACCTTATCTAAACCCACTTCTTCAAAATCAATTTTATATTTTTTAAGGCATTTTAGTATACTTGTTGATTTATATTCATTGCCAGTAAAAGCATTTACAAAATTAATCTTCCTTTTTTTAATAATACCTAATTCTCTAAAATTATAGTACCCCCAAAGAGCTAAACCAAAAGGAATACCAGAATCAGAACATGCCGGGAATATAAAAATATTTTTAAATTTAGTTTTATCCAGAATTTTTTTATTAGATACAGAGTTTAAACCCACTCCACCTGCTATACAAATATTTTTACTTTTTGTTTTTTTATAAAGATCATTAGCTAGGTGGACTAATGCTTTTTCTGTTATATCCTGAACAGCATAAGCTATTCCCGAATAATATTTCCCAGTAAGTTTTTTAGGGTCATCACATTTTTTTATTTTTTGTTTAATCGAATTGACTCTATATTTTTTATTGATTTGGTTTAATACATCAGAACAAGGCATTCTTCTCATAAAATTGGAAAAATCATTTTTAATACCATCTAATTTGCAATCAATTTTAAAATTAGCAACTTTTCTATTTTTTCTTCCATAAGGAGCTAAACCCATAGTTTTTCCTTCACCATTGGTACCCAGATTTAGTATTGATGTTACTAATCCATAGCATGCGCCAATTCCATGATACTTGTAATTTTCCAAAAAATTAATTTTAAAATCTTTTGCTTTGTAATAAGTTGTGGTTTCTAAATCACTCCCATTTCCATCCACAATCAGAACTGCTGATTCTTTAAATCCACTTGTATAAAATGTTGAGGCTGCATGTGCTAGGTGGTGATTTATAATTCTAATTTTTTTAGGATCAAAATTTAAGATTTTTTTTAAATAATCAAACTCTAGAGTATTGTAAGTTGGTCCAGAAAGATGCCATCTTTTTAATCTTATCCAATCTGTTACTAAAAGATCAATTTCATCAAGATTATCTAGCCCAAAATATTTCAGACAATAATCAATTGAAAACATAGGGAAAGTATAAGGATATTTTTTTCTGATTAGTCTTTCTTCTGATATTGCAACAAAATCAAGGATTGAACCATCAATTGAAAATTTTATTATGGAAGCTCCCGAATCCATATTTGCAAAATTTTGAACACCCAAGATATATTTAAACTCTTTCATAACTATTTTTTAAATTAAATT
>MDSX01054356.1_pt1 | contig 15789 bp, 8 predicted proteins | sample 811141 | NCBI WGS metagenome assembly MDSX01 (sample SAMN05326642, study PRJNA326480) | marine metagenome | isolation source: seawater | place: Atlantic Ocean: South East | collected 2010 | reverse complement strand
GAAATACATTATCCCTTCTTTAAACTTACTCAAAATATAATACATACTTTTAAATTTTACCATACAGAAGTAGAAAATCTAGAACATCTTCAACATGAGATAATCACTTTTTTACTTTCAAAAATGCATCTTTTTGATCCTACTAGAGGGGCAAAGGCATATTCTTATTTTGGTACAATAGTAAAACGTTGGTTAATATTATATAATACTAAAAATTATAAGAAAAAAATAAAAACTTATCAAGTAGATGTGTTAATGGGGGAAAATTCAACACATACTTATTCAATGGGAGAAGATAAAGTAAAAGATGATTTAAGTAAATATGTAGATCTTTTCATTGATTATACATCAGATAATATATATAAACTATTCCCTAAGAAAAATGATGCCCAGATAGCTGATGCTATTTTAGAACTATTTAGAAAAAGAGAACTATTAACTGTATTTAATAAAAAAGCATTATATATCTACATTCGTGAAATTGTTGATGTAAAAACCCCCAAAATTACTAAAATAGCTAATAAACTCCATGAAATATTTAAATCACAACATATTTTTTATTTAGAAAATGGTTATGCTCAATTTTAAATCTTTTTTATATCCATATTTATAATTAAAAACATTATGGGGGCATTAGATAATATAGTATTTAAGAATAAAAAATTCTCAGATATTCTCAGTGAAATTTATGATAATCAAAAAAAGAAAGAAAAACAAATAACAGGTTTAATTTCTGAATTAAAACCCCTTATAAGTGATATAGGTGATGCAACTTTAATTGTTCCTCTTATTAAAGAATATATGGAAATTGGTATTCGTAATGATGAACAGCTAATTAAAATGGCAACTATAATACAACGTACTCTCAATAATAGTACTAGTGATGATCCCCTTAGAATTTCTGATACTGAAAAGGAAGAACTAATGAAAGAATTAGAGAATTTAAATACAAACTACGAAGAAAGAAAAGATGGCTAATAAATTTGGGTTTGCTAGTATAGATCAACAACTTTCATCTAATAACTCCTCTAATAATGTTTTGTTTGAACAAATTGAGGAATTAAAACAAAATATAATATATGCTCGAGTAGTAGATATAATATTAGATGACCAACACCCTAATTTTAAAGCTAATGGAGGTTGGGGTGGAGTTGGTACTATATATATAGATAATGTTGAATTAGGTAGTAATATTAAATCTAATTTAACTGCTTCTCCCCTTTTACCTTACTTAAAAAATTATCCTTTAGTAAATGAATTTGTATTATTATTTAGATTACCTAATAAACAAGTTTTACAAAATTCTAATATAACTGAATACTACTATTTAAACCCTATTTCTATTTGGAATAACCAACACTTAAATGCTTTCCCAAATTTAGATAATTCTCCCCAAGTACAACCTAGCCAAAACAAAACATACCAGGCAATAGATCAAGGTCAAACTCGTAAATCTTCAGATGAGGAGCTAAATTATGATTACAATTCTCCTTTAATTGGAGGTACATTTGTTGAAAGATCTAATATTCATCCTTTATTAGCATATGCCGGAGATATAATTACAGAGGGTAGATGGGGAAATAGTATTAGATTTGGAAGTACTGTTAAATCTAAAAATATATTATACAATAATAACTGGTCAGATACAGGAGAAAATGGGGAGCCTATAACTATAATAAGAAACGGCCAATCAGAAAAATCTAATGAAACACCTGGCTATCTCCCAGTAGTAGAGGATATTAATTTGGATCAATCCTCAATTTATTTGACTTCAAATCAAACAATTCCACTATCTACTCCAATACTAAATAACCCTGCTGTTAATGCTTTACCCCCTCAAAACATTATAACATATGGGGGAAGTCAAATAATTTTAAATTCTGATAGATTAGTATTTAATACAAAATCTAATAGTATTATTTTAAATTCAAAACAATCAATTTCTATAGCATCCATAGGACCCATTGGTCTTTATTCACAAAATAATGATGTTGTTTTACAATCTTCAAGAAGAAATGTTAGATTGGGTGATTCACAAGCATCCCAATCTGTAATAAAAGGAGATAACTTTTTAAGAGATTTTGAAATTTTATTACAAAAATTACAAACTTTAAGTGAAAAATTAACTGGAGAACCCCAATTAAAAGTAAGTACTTTAGCTGCTGGTTCTTTAAATGAAACTGTTAGTAGTTTATTAAATAATATTGAAGGATATAAATCCAAAGTAGTAAAAACAATATAATGGCAGTAGATCTTATTTTATTATCTCAACAAAGTTTACTTACAGAAAAAGGTAAAGCATTAATTGATGGTGCTATTAATGAAATTGATATCTTAAAAAATTTAGAAAGTTATGCCAAAAGATACCCCGATTTAGATCTTAGTACTCTTACAACACCTGTTCAATCTGAATTAACTGATATTTATAAAAATAAAAATAATACAAAAAATTTAACTAGTGAACAAAGAAAAGCGGCAAGAGAACAAAGACAAGCAGATAGACAAGAAGATAGGGAACAAAGACTTAGGGACAGACTAGAAGAATTTGGAGTAGAAAACCCTGAGCAGGAAAGAACAAGAATTGGAGCTGAAATTGCTATTTTAAAAGCAAAATTAAGAAGTAATAAACCTACTAATACTAGTTTTATAGTTACTGGGAGATTAGTAGACACCGTAGGTGGTGATCCTATTAAAGGTGCTGGAATTGTGTTAGGATACAATCCAAATCCTTTTGGGTCTTTACCTACAACTGGGGATATTGGATTTACAGGAGTTGATTCTCCTTTAACCCCAGGTGATTTAGATGTATTAGGAAATATATCATATGATGCTTTTATAAATTTAGATGGTGCTACACAAAGACAACTTACTAAGAATTTAAATGATTATAGATTAAGTTTATTAAGTGAAAGAAGAGCTGAAAGACAAAGAACTAGAATTGATAGAAGAAATGAGAGGTTCGATACTGAAGATGGTTTACGTCGTGATTCTAGTACTAATGTTATACTAACAGTAGGAAAACTAGCAACTTTATTAGAAGACCTAGAAAGATACAATGAATTAGAAGGAGTAACAGTAGAAATTAACCCTAATAATTTATTATTTATTCCTAATATAGAACAAAAAAATCTTAATTATAATAAAGATGAAGAAGAATCACTAACTAATTTAAAACAAATAACTGGAAATTTAGACGACCCAAGACGTCCGGTTTTTACTGATGAAAATGGTCAATTTGTAATAAAAGTTATTCTTCCAATTATTCCTAGTACTCAAAAATGTCCTATAGATGTTGCTATCTTATCAAGAGGTGGAAAACAAAGAAATCCGGAAGGAGGGTATGTGGGTAAAAACTTCATGCCAGGAACTTTCTTTTTACTTAATGGGGATAGAACAGTAAAAACAGAATTAGGTATAAAAAATGTCTTATCATCAGATGATGCTTCAAAAATACTCAGTCAAGCATACAAAGATAAAATAGATAGTGCTCAGGCAACTATTAATAACATAGCACTTGATCAAGTGGAATTTGTTTTATCACAAAGAAAAATAGCTATAAATAAAATGTCTAATACTATTAAATCAAAACTAATTCCATTAGTTATTGGTTTATTATTAGCTTTTGGTATTACTAAGATAAGTGAGGCTAATAGAAAAACATGCCCCACACCTGGAGAATTAGATAATGTTATAAGAAGAAGAAATAGAACTACAAGGCAATTAAATCAAATTTATAAAACTATAATAGTTAACACTGCCATAGCAGGTGCTTTTATTGCTCTTTCTCAAGTTTTAAAAGGAGTAAGATTATCATTAGATACCTTACCTTTTCCTCAAGCAGTAGGTACCCCTCCAGCTAAAGATTTTGGTGGTTTAATATTTTCCCAACCCTACTCCACTACAGCTAAATTGCAAAGACTAAATGAACTTTTAGAAGAATTATCTAAATCAAATAAGGATTTAAATAAAGCTATTTTAACTAATTTAGTTTTTGTTATAGCAGGGTCTGTTACTGTTGCTATTCTATTAAAAACTATTGATGGTTTATTACAAGAATGTGCAGAAGAAAATGATGTAACGGACATAGAATTAACAGCCCTTAACCAAGAATTACTAAACCTATCAGAGGAAGAAGCAGAAGATGGTAATCCCCTTATTAAGAACATAAATGGTTTTAATTTAAGTGTTGAAACTGATAATAAAAATCCTGTAGGAACATTAAAACGTAGATTTGCAGTAGCTAAAGATTCTAGAGGTATTACTTTATTAAAAGGAGAACCATCTTTTAGTTCATCTGATCAAATATTAATAGATGAACTTGTATTTTACATACAACAAAACGATTTAAAAGCATTTTAGTCTAATATTTATAATAAATTAATGTAACATGAAATTAAGTCAATTAAAAACTATTGTAAAAGAAGCTGTAAGAGAAGCAATACAAGAAGAGATGAAAGACATCCTTATGGAAGCTGTACGTTCACCTAAACAAACAGTTTATGAACATAACGTAGGTACTCCTAGGAGAGATATCTACGGAAAGCAATCAACAGATGTAGCAGCTCCAACTCCGATGTCAACTGATAATAGAATGGCTATGAGAGAAAACATACAAAATGTTTTAGGAGGTATGATGCCTGGAGCAAATGGTACTTTATCTGCTACATCAGCAGATATACCTTTACAAGTAGGAAGTGGGGATACAACTTCTCCAAATGGTAGTTTACCACAAGGGAATGTTAGTATGGATCAAATAATGGGTTTAATGAGTAGTAAAGGATAATTATGGCATTTGGAGCACAAAGAGTATACCCTAATGATTTAAGGCCTAGAGTAGCTATTGGGGTTGATCTTCCTTTTAGCTCTCCCGGGGTTTTTAAACCTAATTATCAAACTAAAGATGCAGTTAAAAATAATTTAATTAATTTTTTTTTAACTAATCCTGGGGAAAGATATGAAAACCCTACATTTGGTGCTGGGTTAAGAACTTATATTTTTACCCAAATTTCTAATAATAATTTAGATTATATAAAAGAAGACATACAAGATAAGCTAGCAATAAATTTCCCCGAAATTTTAGTTAATAGTGTAGAAGTCTTTCAAACTGTTAATGAAAATACAATCCAAATAAATATAAACTATAGTATTCCTAATACAAATATAAACGATACTCTAGAATTAAATTTTAGATAATGGCATTACTAAATAAAGATATAAAATATATTAATAAGGACTTTAATGACATTAGAGCTCAACTTATTAATTTTTCACAAACTTATTTCCCTAATACTTATACAGACTTTAGCCCTGCTTCCCCAGGAATGATGTTTATAGAACAAACAGCTTACATTTCTGATGTTTTATCTTTTTACCTAGATAATCAAATTCAAGAAACTTATTTACAATACGCTAGACAATTTGATAATTTATATGATCTAGCTTATATGTTTAGTTATAAACCAAAAGCTACAGGATTAGCCTCTGTAGATTTAGATTTTTATCAACAAATCCCTTCTAAAGTACAAGGAACAGCTGTAGTACCTGATTTTGATTATAGTTTAATAATTAATCAAAATACTATATCAACCTCAATTTCAGGAGATTCTTTTATTATTACTGAACCTATAGACTTCTCAATATCCTCCTCTTCAGATCCTACTGAAATATCCATAGCACAAGTAAATCTAGGGGAACCTACATATTATTTATTAAAAAAAACAAGAAAAGGAACATCAGGTGTAATTAATGTTCAAACTTTCACTTTAGGGGCATACCAACAATTCCCTACATTAGAAATAAGTACTAATAATATAGGAGGTATAATAGATATATTTGATAGTGACGGTAACCAGTATTTTGAAGTAGATTATTTAGCTCAAGATTTAATATACGATGATATTAAAAATACTAATACTAATGATCCTAATAACTACCAAAACGGGGATGCTCCTTACATTTTAAGAACAAAATCTACAAATAATAGATTTGTAACAAGGTTTTTAAATGAAACAACATTACAAATTCAATTCGGTTCTGGTAATGCTCTACAAATAGATGAACAAATAGTACCTAATCCTGATAATGTAGGAATTGGTTTACCTTTTGGTCAAAGTAAATTAACTACTGCCTATTCTCCTTCAAATTTTGTATTTACTAATACTTACGGAACAGCACCTAGCAATACTACATTAACTGTAAGATATTTAACAGGAGGAGGAACTAATGCAAATGTTGATGCTAATGTAATTAATACTTTAAATACGGGTAACACACAATTTAAAAACTCCAATTTAAGCAATACTACCACAGCTCAATTCATATTTGATTCCTTAGCAGTAAACAACCCAATTGCAGCAAGTGGGGGAAGTGATGGAGATACTATAGAAGAAATTAGACAAAATTCATTGTCTAATTATAATACTCAACAAAGAAATGTTACTGCCGATGATTATTTAATTAGAGCTTTAAGTATGCCTTCAAAATTTGGGGATATAGCAAAAGCTTTTACAACTAAACCTAGTACTAAAGACCCAGATACTATATTAGATTTATATGTATTAACTTATGATTTAAATAATAATTTAAACACCCCTTCAAATACTATAAAATCTAATCTTAAAACATATCTTAATCAATATAGAATGATTGGAGATACAGTTAATATTAAAGATGCTTTTATAATTAACATTGAATGTAATTTTGAAATAATAACATTACCTAATTTTAATAGTAGTGATGTATTATCCAGATGTATAACCTCACTTCAAGATTATTTTAATGTAAAAAACTGGCAATTAAATCAACCAATAATAATTAGAGAAATTACTGTATTATTAGATAATATACCAGGAGTACAAACAGTACAAAATATTTCAATAATAAATAAAGCAGGTACTAATAGTGGATACTCAAAATATGTGTATGATATAAAAGGAGCTACTCAAAGTGGGATTATATATCCTTCTTTAGACCCAAGTATATTTGAGGTAAAATATCCAAATACTGATATTAAAGGAAGAGTAGTTTCATTAGGAACAGGAACATCAAATTTAGTAGGAGGATTTTAAAATAAAAACAAATGGCAGTATATAAATTATTCCCTTTACAAGATACTACACTATATTCATTTTACCCTACAATGAATACTGGAATAGACCCTATAATTGAAGTAGGAAATCTAAATGTAAACATCAACCCAGTACCCCAAGTATTTAGGTACTTAGTCCAATTTGACCAAAGCGATATTAATGAGGTAGTTGATAATAAAATTAAAAATACAGAATTTTCAAGTAGTTTAAAAACTTATATATCAAATGCACAAGGTGTAATATTTGATACAGAATTAGAAGTATTTCCTATATCTGGTTCTTGGAATAATGGAAATGGGACTTATTTAGATTCCCCTTTTACTACTAATGGTGCAAGTTGGAAAAATCAAACTTTTGAAGGGGGACAAGAATGGGCTACATCTAGTTTTTCTTCCTATGTAACGGCATCCTGGTCTGGGAGTAATAATAGAGGAGGGGCAACATGGTATACAGGCTCATCAGACCCAAATAATACTAATTTATATGTAACCCAATCTTTCCAATTAAGGTCTCAAAAAGATTTAAATATTCCTGTAACTGATATTGTAAAAGTTTGGTATTCTAGTTCAAAATCTATTGGGGGGTATACAAATATAGAAAATAATGGATTTATAGTTAAATGGGAAGAATCTATAGAATTTAACCAAGCAGATGCAATTCAACCCATATTACAATATTACTCAGTAGACACAAACACTATCTATCCACCAGTATTAGAATTAAAATGGGATGACCAAATATTCACCCCAGGTACTCTTCCTGAAATAGCCACAACAGATTTTTATGCTGCTTTGGATAGTAACCCAGGAATATTTTATCCGGAAAGTGTAAATAGATTTAGAATTAATGTTAGGCCTGATTATCCTGCTCGTATTTATTTAACTTCTTCATTAGATACTGTAAATTATTATTTAAATGATAGTTCTATGTATTCTGTAAAAGATTTAGATACAAATGAAACGTTAATAGATTTTGACCCTGAATTTACTAAGATTAGTTGTGATAACATAAGCAATTATTTTGATATTTATATGAATGGGCTACAACCCGAAAGATATTACAAAATCTTAATTCAAACTACTATTAGTGGGAGTACAATAGTAAAAGATGATGATTATTATTTTAAAGTTATTAATAGGTAATGACAAAAAGATTAGATTTAGTTAAAGAAGTTTTTAGTAAAACCGAATACATCAAAACTATCAACACTAGTTTTAATGAATTAGGTAATATCACTGTAACTGAAGAAATACAAACTCAACCAACAGTTGAAGAATTCTTTGGATTATATAATTCTCTTTTTTATGATATACAAGCATTAGGTGAAACTAATTCCCATGAATATTTAGTTAAAACTAGTGGTGAATATATTAATTTTAATGAAATTAATGATGAAATCCAAGCTTTACAAGCTGAAATATCTCAACTACGAAGCGACCTACTATCAGCTCAAATCGAAAATGTTAAATTAACAGCGTCCCCTTTAGGTGATGAAAGTACCAATAAAACATTAAATACATTAGAAAAAGAATTACAAATTGCTAATAATAATTTAGTTGAAACTAACATATCATTGTCTGAAAATGTAAATGCTTCAACTAATTCCCCATCTGTTTTTATAGATGGTTAAAAGATATTAGAATAAAATATGGCTCAAGATATAACAATAATAAATTTAAATCCAAATACTTTTGAATTACAAGAGTATTCTAATTCTGATACTCAGTTAATAGCTCAATCTCAATTAGATACAGTTTTTAATCCTATTACAGACTACATTGAATATTACATATATGATCAAAATCAAAATCTAATATATCCCTCAACTACTATACCTTTATTATCCTATGATGTAAGAGAGGGTGATGTAATTTTAAACCCACAATCAAATTTAGAAGATTTAGGCTATGATTTAGGAATATATAATATTCTTTATACTTTTTACAGAAAAAGACTATCATCAGATATAAATCAAAAATACTTTATATCAGAAATATCTTCAGATAGAACTGAAATTAGATTAGACAGTAATATTATTGATAATGAATTAATAATTTCTTCATCGAATTCCTTTATACAATACAGAGAAGAAGCAGATTATTTTGTCGATTTTTATCTTAATTTTGGTGAAAATCAAACTATAATAGCTAATAATTTTCAATTAGACACTGAAGAAAATTTAGACCCTACGGTTTTAATAAAACTTTATGAACCACTTCCTTCTAATTTTAATTTAAAAGATGAACTATGGATAGTTGAAGAATTATCTTCCCCACAAGCTTATCAATTAAATTTTCCTTTTATTCCCATTATAGAAGAAGATTTTACATATATTGCTGGTCCTAATTATAGTTTAAATATTACACAAGAAACTTCTAAAGGAAGCGAATTGTTTTCTTTTGATACTTTACTTAAATCTGATGTAACAAGTTCTATAAACCAAATTAAAAGTTTACTAAATCAAAAAGAAGTTAATATAAATATTAATTATGAAAAATATGAAAATTTTGTTAACTTTAGCTCAGCTCAAACTAGATTAGAAAATTTTTACTATAAAGTAGGTTTAATAGAAGCTACTAATAATCAAATTATAGCTGATACTTCTACCTCTAATACTGCTAATACTTTTGCTTATAGTTCAAGTAAATCAATATTAACAGGTAAAATTGATAATATTATTAAAAACTTTGATGGGTATGAGTATTTTTTATACTTTAATAGTGGTTCACAATATTCATATCCAAAACAAAACACTGAACCTCCATTTCAACTATACTCAACGGGAAGTACTGAAGCCTTAAACTGGGTTGGTAGTGCCGATCCTAATAGTCCATACTATGGAGGCCAAGCCCTTTCAGCTTCAAATTATGACCAAGATAATAAAGATTGGCTCCAATGGTCTATACCAGAATACTTAAGAGAAGACCCACAAAATAGAGGATATGAACTTTTTGTTGATATGGTTAGTCAATATTATGATAATGTTTGGGTATATACGAAAGATATTTCAAATAAATTTGATGCTGATAATAGATTAGATTATGGAATATCTAAAGATTTAGTAGCAGACGCTATTAAGGATTTTGGGGTAAAATTATATTCTAGCAATTTTAATAATGATGATTTATTTACTGCTTTTTTAGGATTAACCCCATCAGGAAGTTTATTCCCTTTTCCTAACATAACTAGTAGCTTACCAACAGAAACTGGGTTTGAGTATGTAGATACTCAAATATCTGCTTCTAATGACATAGTGCCCTTAAATGGTGTACAAAAACAGGTATATAAACGAGTTTACCATAATATACCATATTTACTTAAAACTAAAGGTACAATAGCTGGTTTAAGAGCATTAATTACGTCTTATGGAATTCCTGATACTATTTTAAGGGTAAATGAATTTGGTGGGAAAGATAAAAATGAGTCACAAGATTATGATTTAGAACAAAATATATTTAATTATGCATTTAATACAGGTCCAAATTCAACCCATTATATAGAATCCAAAATAACCTCAAGTATTAATTTTGGTAATACTCACCCTAAATCAATCCAATTAAGATTTAAAACTAATGGTATCCCATCACCTGAAGATAATTTACCTAGTAATAATATTAGATACTCCCAATCCATTTGGCATTCATTATTTGACCCAACATATGAAGGAGGAAGCTTAGTTTTAGAATATACAGGTTCTGGGTTAATAACTGGTTCCTACTCAGGTTCTATTCCAAATCCATATGATACTTATGGAACTTTAAAATTTATTCCTTCTAATACTTTAGACCCGAACTTATCAGCTAGTGTATATTTACCTTTTTTTGATGGAGATTGGTGGTCTGTACAAATGAATATAGAAGGAACTACAGCTAGTCTATATTCTGCTAATAATATAAATAATACAATAGGATTTAACGCTTCTAGTAGTACATTAGGATTTGATTCTACATCATATAATAATACAACAAACGCTTTTTTAAACAGTAAAATCCCTATTTCTATAAATAGTAAAGTATATGAACCTTTTTCAGGATCTTTTCAAGAATATAGGTTTTGGAATACTGAAATTAGTCAAAGTAAATTTTATGATTATGTCACTAACCCTAATTCAGCTGAGGGAAATAGTATAAATTCAACCCCAGACCAATTATATTTTAGGGCAGACTTAGGTAGTAAATTAGATATTGACAATAGATTATCAATTCATCCTAGAGTAACAGGTTCTGAAATACAAATAACTCAATCTTTTACAGATCTTAATGTTGTTGTTGGTAGTAGTTTTAGACTTAATGGGGAAAATTGGGTAAATAATATAGAAAATATATACCAAGACCAAGTTCCAGTAGGCATTAAAAATAGAATTACAGATAAAATACAGTCTGAAAATTTAATTTTAGCTGAATCCCCTTATGGTTTTCAAACTCCAACTTCTTCTCAAGCTACTATATCCAATGAGGATGAAATAACAATTTCTCCTCTTGAGTCAATTCAACAAACCTCATATATAAGTCAAAGTTATACACCTAATATTAATTATTTAGAAGTAGCATTTTCACCTACAAATCAAATTAATGATGATATTAATGCACAGTTAGGGTATTTTAATTTAGGAGATTATATAGGAGACCCAAGATTCATTTCTTCATCAGATTACAGTTATCCTAATTTAGATAGATTAAGAGATGCTTATTTTGAAAAATATATTAAAGGATATGATATAGTAGATTTTATTAGATTAATTAAGTTTTTTGATAATTCACTATTTAAAATGATTAAAGATTTTACTCCTGCTAGAACAAGTTTAGCTTCTGGTGTAGTAGTAAAACAACATTTATTAGAAAGAAATAGGCAAAGACCTGCACAAGTAACATCTTCATTACATGATTATGAAGGATTAGTAGTAAACCTCCCAAAAAATTATACTTCAGGCTCACTAGATTTTCCCCAATATTCAACTTCAGGTTCTGCAATATATAAATTTAGTGGTGGAACAGGTGGTTCATTTGAAAGATTTAACAGTCTAAAATCATATATATCAGGTTCAGATGGAAATGGTCCTAACAATAGATTTTTCTTGACCCAAAGTTGGCAAGAAGATAATGAAGGTTCAATATTAAATACAACAATTTTTAATCAAAGCAGTTCACAATATATTAGTGGTTCTTATCTAGGACCCAGAAAATGGCCTAAAGATAACCAATCAGAATTTTACGATGGGATATTTAGTGGTTCAACTATTATTGTTACTGACCAGGATTTAAACCCTGATTGTGAACCCTATTTAAATATTAGTGATGACGCTCTTATATACCAACCTTTATTTTTCTCAACAGACGGGGCTATTGACAATGCTGTAGTTAATGAATTATCATTTCTTACCCCTAACAACTATCCAATATCAGGATATGCTTGGATATCATCAAGACAAACTAATCAAGGGTTATCTGGTATACAACAAACTACTTATATTAAGTTAAGTAAATTTGACAAATTAGGTAACGAAGTAAGTACTTTTTTAAATGGTTCTGATAATATAAGATTTATATTTGGAGATGCTCAATTACCCTATAATTTATCTGTAACTGAATATAAAATACAGGGGATAACAGAATTTGCAAATCATGTTGATCTAACTATTTCACTTGATTCCTCCAATAATAGTAATAATTTTTATCAAGTTATAGACGGTACCCCTTATTATCCTATAACTTCATCTAACCAAGGAGGTTCAATGAATTGGAGTTTAGAAACACAAACATCATATACTACTTCAATAGATGATGCTCAACTTGAAGACACTGTACAACAAGGAGTATTTTTAAATGTGGGGGAATCATCCCAAGAACAAAATATATTTTATTGGAATAGTAATTCTCTTAACGATGCCCTTAATTTCTTCAATACTGGTTCAGAAGATATTAATACTAATACACTTTTATCAGATACTGCATATACAAATTATGGGTCTTATAATATAGCTTATACACCTAATATTCCATGGTTTATAACCGCTTCTATATCTTATAGTTCTTCAATAGTAGTAGGTGGTAGTACTTTAGAAACTATAGGGTTATATCATTCACATTCTAGTTATCAAGGAGCAGGTTTAACAAACCAAAATTTTGTAATGCCCTATCAACCTTTAGCTAACCCTACAACTTTTATACCTTCCCCCTTAAATGTAGAAAATTTAAGTTCAACCCAATTTGAAACCACATATAACACTCAAATTCCAGGAAATGAAGGATCAGGAACCCCTTTAAGTAATATTGGAGGTCATCCAAAAATTAAATTAGGAGGAACAGCTAGTATGGATTGGTATTTTCCATCTTTAACCTTAAATGGAACTCCCACCCCTTTAACCCCAACTCCTAGAGCCCAACCATTATCAGGTAGTTCATTACAATCAGGACCTAATCCTACTGATTACAATGGGGATTTTACAGGTTCTTTTGTAACTACAATTTTTGATTGTATTACATTTTCAGGTTCTTCCCTACCTTTACTTGGAACATCCCCTGTAACTCAAACTAACTCCATGGATGGTAATCTAATCCTTTCAGGTTCACGTTTAGTAGAAAATATTGAAGATTTAGGTTATTCTAATGTTAATATTACTAGTATTAATTTGAATTTTAATTTAACAATAGTAGGTGATGGCGATCAAGATTTTGGGTTTAATATGGTTGCTCAAGATATTGACTTATCAACCGGAAATGAAGGACCAATCCCTGTTATTTTATATACTTTAAATTCTAATCCTTACGATTCTTCCCTAAACACTACTACTTTAGAAACAGTTAATGATATCTCTACTATTAATTATAGCATGTTTACAGAGGAGGATATCATATTTAAATTTACTATTATAAACAACAAAAGTGATGATGTGTTTTATGACATTGATACCTTTTCATTAAGTATGAATGTTGATTATACCCACGGCACACCCCTCCCATCTTCAGAAACCATCCCACCAACCGGGTATACAGTTATTGTTAAAGGGAACGCTGAACCTTCAACTTTAAATTACCAATCTTATGGGACATATGGTGGTGGAAGTGATAGAAACCTCCTTCCAGGAGCTCTTACTACTGATTTTTACCCAAAAGCAGATATAGATATTTTCTTAAAAAGAACAGGTTCTGAGGGAGAATTTATAATAACAGGTTCACAAGAATTAGCCCAATCTATAAATAAAGGGTCTATAATAAACTTTACTGAATCACCTATTTTAAATATAGAGGATACTAACCCTGCTTTAACTACTAGAACTTTAAATATAGAAGGAGATTTATATTACATAGAATATTCTATGAGTAATTATCAAACTGGGTCTATTAATGGTTTACCTGTAACTTCTCAAAATGTAGCTTTTGAAACTAATTCTGATTTATCTCTTTTATATATAACACAATCTACTACTGATGGTAGTGGGGGTGGAACATTTGATGCTACTGGTAACTTAAGATTAAGACAGAGTAATATAAATAATCCCAATTTTATAGGAAATGAAATAGTATCTCTTCCTTTTACTATACCTGATGGAGCAAGCATAAACACAACCCAAGTTGAAGGGAATTTTACTTTTGATCCTTTATTTAATGTTAATGATATTTTTAGATTTTCTCTTGGTTTAGATAAAATAGATAACAGCTCAGGACTAGTTATTACAGCAATTACTGCTAGTATCCTCCCAAGCCAATCTATATGGTCTCCCTTAACATCTCCTCCTGCTTATGATAATTTTAGACAACCTGGAGATATTTCAACTATTATTCCTACTTTTTATGGAACAGGAGTTTTACCTTTTAATTTAGCATTAGATTGTCAACCTCTTTTAAATAATTACAGCCAACAAAGGTCTAATACTTTTATAATGGATGTAGATTATAATGATCAATCTGGACCAATTATTCCTGTTAATCAAGAACAAATATTAGACAATACTGCAGTAAAAGCAGATGTTCCAGATTCAAATTATACTCAACTATCTAATATTAACCCTAGATATAATGGAGTTAAATCAACTAGTCAAAAAATAAATATTTGGTCTATTGGAGATGAGGGTACTTATGGTAAAAACCCAACATTGGAATTAAGAGACGCATTTTTTGGATATTTTAATGATTTAGATGATCCTTATCCTAATATTAATGGATTAACTAGAGTTAATTTAAATTATTTAATTGATGAACAAGGTAATGCTTTACCTCCATCATTATCAGATCAATTAAGTATTGATACTTTTCAAGCTGTGTTTCCTAATACAACTTTAGGTAAATTTGCTATAAAAACAGGAAATAATCAGTATACACCTTTATCAACCCCTGCTCCAATAGAAAGAATAACTCAATATGTAACTCCTATTTGTTACTCTCAAAACTCTGGGGATAATTATTCTAATAGTATCCCATTATCAGGTTCAGGATATATTTCAAGGTATGATAATGATGATGCAACTAGTGTAACATTTGGTGCCTTTACAGCAGCAGGCACTTCTTCCATAGATACTACTTCACCAACTCAAACTGTAAGTTACACAATAGATCCTTCAGAAGCTATTACTATACCAACAGGTGTAATTATTAACCCTTGGAGTGATGGTTCTAATCAAGCTGCTGCGTATACTGATGGAGATTGGGGTACTTCAGGAGAAGATTTAGATAATGAACAAATTATATCTTTAAATACTTCATTT
>MDSX01103599.1_pt1 | contig 15792 bp, 9 predicted proteins | sample 811141 | NCBI WGS metagenome assembly MDSX01 (sample SAMN05326642, study PRJNA326480) | marine metagenome | isolation source: seawater | place: Atlantic Ocean: South East | collected 2010 | reverse complement strand
AGTTGGAGTTTCTTCTTCTTTTGGAGCTTCTTCCTCTGCTGGAGCTTCTTCTTCAGTTGGAGTTTCTTCTTCTTTTGGAGTTTCTTCTTCTTTTGGAGTTTCTTCCTCTGCTGGAGCTTCTTCTTCAGTTGGAGTTTCTTCTTCTGCTGGATTTTCTTCTTCAGCTGGAGATTCCTCTGCTGGAGTTTCTTCTACCGGTGTTTCTTGATTAGGCTGCTCATCACCTTTTTCTTGCGAAGTCAATTTATCGGTTGGCATTTCAATATCAACTAAATTTGCTTCATCCTCCATTTTTTTTAGGGCTACATCTAATTTTTGACCTTTTTCTAGGGCAATCATGGATTCATTAAATCTCCAGTAGCCTTCCTTGTCAGATGGTACACTTTTAACAAACTTAATGTGCTCTAAATCTACTCCTTTTGTTGAAGAAGTTTTTTCTTCAAAACTTTTTTGCTTTTTTGCCATAACTAGAATCTCCTAAAAAAATAAAATGTAAATCGGCGAGGAATTTAGACTTTTTATTTCATTAATCATCGCACTATTAGCTTATTTTTTTTAATCACTCCCTCCACTCGTACTCCATAACCTCTCCGTCACTCATATTAGCAGGTTTTTTAGTACCGGTGACTACGCGAATTTTATTATTATTAATAAATTCAACTAAGCTTATTCTGTTTTTTGATGCATCATCCATAACAACAGTCAACAAATAAGGTTTTTGATTAAAATCAAATTTATAAGACCCCTTTTCTTCGTTGCTTATTTTAGTACCAAGTGATAATCCCTGTTTAAATCTTCCGGAAATACCAGTTTCGTCCGATTCAAAAACCCATACGACTTCAATAATGGCACCCTTATAATACCATTTACCCGACATATTTCTAATAAATTCAATTGACTCAATTAATACAGGTTCAGCTCTATTTTCAGCAAAGTCAACCGCATCTATACCGAGAGAGTACACAACACCAGCACTTAATGACTCCTCAATTGGTAGCGATGCTTTTTCATATTTACCTTTTTTTAGATATTGATCATACAGGGGAATCTTTTGTTTGTCAACCTCATCGCTAAGGCCACCAGTTCTTGTCCAAACCATTTTACCATCTTTTAGATCTTCACTAATACTGATATTAATTTCCGAGCCCATAAAATATGAATTTGATGTTGGGTAGTAAATTTCTATGCGAGGTCTTGTTACATCGTATTTTACACTTTCAATCAGATTTGACCCTGCCTTATTTGTTGCTAGGTCTTCACCTTTAAATTGAATATTATAAATAGAGCCATCATTCAGCATTGGTATTTGTATTGTTTTTTGTCTTTGATCAAAACTCGTTTCAAGTTCTTTAGACTCTAGGTTAATAATAATTGGTGAGTTCGGGTCTGGATCTCCTCCAATTTCTGTATAAATTATTTCACCTAAGCTTAATTGTTCTGATATAGAATATGATATATCAAGATGATTAACGGCAGAATTATTTTCTGGATATTTTAATTCTAAAACTGGCGGGACATCATCGTAAACAACGCTCATAACAAATTTTTTGCCTGTATTTCCAGCCAAATCAGTTCCTTCAAGTGTAATTCTATACATTGCATTCATAACAAGATCAAGCTGAGGTAGTTTAGAATTATCACCCATACCTGGGCTAAGCAAATCTTCAGATAATAAAAATTCGTGGGGTGCGCTTGGATCTGGTTCGCCACCCATATGAATCCATGTATACTTTCCAGTTTGCAATTTTTCATTAACATTCCATGAGACTGTTTGTGTATTTACTCGTGAGCTTGCAACAGGTGATACCTGTGTAAAAACTGGTTTAGATGTATCAAATGTAATATTATTGGCTATGGTAACATTTGCCTCATTTAAGGCTTCATCTTTTGCAGAAATTTCTATATTGTAAACAGTTCCGTCAGCAAGATCAGTTTGAGAACTCAAAGCGCTGATACCAAAAGTTCCAAGAGAAAGCTCATTGATTGATAAATCAATTTTAATACTTTCTGCTCCATCTATAGGTTTCCAGGTTACAAACCCTTCAATGAGCTGCTCATTAGTAGAATAGCTTATTTCAGGTACATTAATAAAAGAGTTGTCTTGAGGGTATTTTCCTAATAATACTGGAGGTGTATTATCAAAAAATAAACGTCCATGATTATAAACTGATGAATTACCAGCTCGATCAGTTCCATTGAATGTTACCAAGTACCAACCTCCACTTACCAAAGATGGTTCTGGATCAAATTTAACTTGAGGATATTCACCCTCTGCTAAAGAACCACCGACTAAATTTGATGTATGCTTATTTTTTGGGTCTTCAGATCCTTCCTGCCAAACCCAATCAACGGATGCAATATTCAATGCTTCGTTTGACCTTAACCCAATAATAGGTGAGTTGATGAAGGAGTCTATATCTGGAGAAATTATCGATATCTCAGGAGAAATATCGTCAAATGTTACATCATCTATGATATTTGAAACACCTTCATTTCCAGCTATATCTAAGCCCACAATACTTACCCTATAAACAGCATTACTTGCTAGGCTGACTTGTTGAATTATATCAACAATAGACTTTGATGACTGAAAAAGCTGGTCATCAATTAAACTAATTTCATGAGGACTAGAAGAGTCATTAGCCCCTCCTGTTCTTTCTAGCACAACTTTTCCACTTTTCAATTTTTCATTTAAAGAAAAATCTACAATTAGTTGATTGGTAAAAATTGAAGGTTTTGGGTTCAGAACAGTAATTTCTGGACCAGTTGAATCGTAAGTGATGTTTTCTACCTTAAGTTCCTCTGAAACATTACCAGCCATATCCTCCGCATTAAATGTTATAGAATAAACTGATCCATCTTTTAAGGTAATATCATTTTCAAACGACTCATCATAACGCGTACCCTGCTTCAATCTATCACCTGCCAAACTAATTACATGCGGACTTTGAGGGTCCTGAGCTCCAGCAGTTCTAGTAAATGTAATAGTTGATTTTCCCATTTCTTCGTTTGAAGAATATGTAACAATAGGTGTATTGAATCGTGATCCTTTCAATGGACTTTCAATAGCAATCACAGGAGGCAAGAGATCAAAAAACACATCATTTACAGTTTGCACTGCAGCAGCATTACCTGCCTTATCAAAAGCTTCTATAGTTACGCTATAGCGCCCCCCATCTGCTAGCTGTGAAGTAATTCCAATATCAAAATCAGAATGGACACCTTTAGTAAGCTCCTTACCAGATAATATAACTTTGTGAGGAGAGTTTAAATCAACTGTTCCACTAGTTTGGGTGAAAATTACTGTTGCGTTCTCAAGTTGTTCGCTGGAAGTGTAAGATACAATAGTGGATTTGATCTGCTCTGCATCGATTGGCCTACTAATTGATAAATCAGGTGGTTGATCATCGTAAGTAATATTTTCTATTATCACTGGCTTAGCCTTGTTGGAGGCATAATCTTCCCCGTTCAACTCAAAGGTATACGTAGAACCATTATTTAACTTTGGATTGCCCTTAAGGATGACCTCTTGAAAAGATCCCTTACCAAGCTCTTTTCCCGTTAAAGCTATTAATTGTGGTGAGTTTTCATCCTCAGCTCCACCAGCCCTAGTAATTGTTAATGTTGCATTTGCTAATGGCTCACTTAAAGTATAGCTTAATATATTTGTATTTATATAATTGCTATTATATAAATTATCAATAGACAAAGTAGGATCGGTTATATCAAATGTAATATTTTCTCTCAAAGCTTGATCTGCTATATTTCCAGCAAAATCAACACCATTAAACTCTAACTTATACGTTGCACCATCTAACCAATTCAATTCTTGAAAAATTTTGTTCTCTAGTGTTCCTATCTTTCTTAAATCCTCTGATAGTTTTAATGAGTGGGGTGAATTTTCATCTTTCGATCCTGCTGTATTTGTTAGCGCTAGCGTTCCTTCCATGAGGTCTTCGCTAAGTGAGATTGATACTTCTTTTGTATTTATAAATGCATTATCAACAGGTTTCATTATTGCTAAAGTTGGCTTTTCATTGTCAAATACTATATTTTTGATCAATATCTCGGGTGCTTTATTACCAGCAGCGTCTATACCCTCAAATTTAATATTGTAAACAGAGCCGTTTACTAGTCGAATGAATGTTTTTGGTAATTTGCCACCTTGAACCCCTTTATTTTTTTTGCCACCAGCTAGAGTAATCATGTGGGTTGTTTTTGGATCTGCTGATCCGCCAACATTTTCAAAATATATCTTTCCCTCAGCCAAATCTTCTGTTAAAGTATAGTTTATAAATGCCTCTTGAATAAAAGCATTGTCCTTAGGCTTCGTATCGACAAACTCTGGTGGAGTAGTGTCAAACAAGATATTGTCCAATAGTGCATCAGCGCCCTTATTGCCAGCAAGATCTGTTCCAGATATAGAAAGTTGATACGTAACTCCATCAACTAGCTTTGGGGGATCTGAAAAAATAAAATCTATTTTATCTCCTTGATTTTTCTGGTCATCATTAAAAAATATTGAGTGAGGAGACAAAGGGTCATTGCCTTTAACTGCAGTCCATGTTAAACTTCCAATTTCCAGATTCTCACTAATAGTAAATGATACACCGGTAGTGTTAACAGGTGAATTTTCCAATGGAGACGAAAATGCAAAAACGGGAGGGGTAATATCAAAGGTAACATTTTTTAATGAATCAGATATTCCAACATTTTTAGCTCTATCAATACCTTTTATAAAAATAGCATAAAACACTTTTTCTAATGGATTTATACCATAGCTGCTCAAAACGTGCTTTCCTTCTAATATATCATCTTTTCGTAGTTTAAATTTCAATGGTTCCTGACCGTTTCCTATCCATATCATTTCAGCTTCTACTAAAGGCTCGTTAACGGTATATGATATTTCGTTTGAATTTACAAAACTACCTTCATTAGGACTGATGATCGATATATATGGAGGAGAAGTATCATAGGCTATATCAGTAACGGATATTTCTTTAGAAACATTTGAAGCAAAGTCTTTACCTTTTATTGAAATAGTATAAACTTCTCCATCGCGCAGCGCAACGTAGTTTGCTAGTGGAGACGAATCTTTACTCCCAGCTTTTAGCTCATTGCCTGCCAAAGCAGCTTCCAAAAGAACGTCTGAGGAGTTACGTTTAAAATAAACAGTTCCACTATCAATATCCTCAGATAAAAACCAACCTATTGATGGTAAATTAATAAAAGAGCCAGATTTGGGTGATAAATTAGAAAATTCAGGTGGGGTTAAGTCAACCTTGATATTAGTTATTTTCGCTTCAATGCCCTTATTTTTGGCTCGATCAAAGCCATTTAGGGTTATATCATAGGTGGTAGCATCTTTTAATTCAGGATTGAAAAGGTTGTCAGAATTATAGCTTCCAGAAGGAAGAGAATTGGAATGCGCATAGATCTTTTCATCGATTTCACCATTTAATGATTTACCAGTCCATTTTATTTGAAAATCATAAATGTCTTCGTTAGCATTAAAAAGCATTTCTGATTTAGCTGTAAAAATGTTTGACTCTGGTGAAGAAATAGATAAAATTGGTGGAGTTATATCGTAAAGTATTTTTTCAACTTTAACCGTGTCGCTAATATTTCCAGCCGGGTCTGAACCCACAAAATACAATGTATATTCCGATCCATCCTTTAGTTCCGGTTCATTGTAAAGCGATACTGGTCCAATCTCTTTACCAAGTAACTCATCGTTTTCAAGCACTACGATGTGGGGTGATTTAAGGTCTTTTTCTCCTGATGTTTGAAACCAAATCATTTGAGCATTCTGCAAAAGCTCGCTATTTTGAAAATGAACTTTTTTGTAATTAATAGCTGCGCCAGAATCAGGATTTAAAATTGCTAGTTCTGGAGGAGTAAAATCATATTGCAATCCAGGAACAAACGCTTTTTTTGCTTTATTTCCAGCCCTGTCTTTTCCTGAAAGAGACATAGTGTATAACGCATTTTCAACAACCTCTGGACTATTCACAAGTTCAATTTCATTGTAGTCACCCTTTTGCATTTCATCAACTGTAAGGATTGCGGTAAATGGCGCCGATGGGTCTTTGACACCACCAAGCCACATCCATTTAAATTCACCTTCATATAAAGTTTCTGATAAACTATAAGTTACAGCTATAGTTTTTGAAATTGACCTTGCCAAGGGATAAGAGAGGACAATCTGTGGTTGAGTTATATCATAAAGTATATCTTCTACAAAAATTTTATTAGAGGCATTTCCTGCTGGGTCTAATGCTGTGAAGGAAATATTGTAGACACCTCCATCTACTAAAGGTGGAGCATTAACTATAGAAGCAGGTCCAAAATTTCCCTGATTTAATTCTGTACTATATAACTGCATAATGTGAGGATTTTCATTATCAGAAACACCGGAAATCCAGGTCCATGTTATAGTCGCAGTTTTCAATAGCTCGCTATTATAATAGTTAACTTTTTTATGATTAACAGCGTCCCCATTTTTTGGTGTTATCCATGTAAGTTTCGGAGGAGTAAAGTCATATTCTACATTAGAAACAATAACGGTATCTGCTTTGTTCCCAGCTCTATCCCTTCCTGAAATAGTTAACTTATATATAGAGTTTTCAACAAATTTAGGTGTATTAGCTAATTGAACACGACTGTAACTACCTTTTTTCATTTCACCTAGCGTTAATTCTGCGGTATATGGCGCAAGAGTATCTTCTACCCCTCCTATCATCGACCATGTAAAATCTCCTTTGAATAATTTCTCTGACAAGGTGTACGAAATTTCTGTAGAATTAGTTATTAGGTTTGAGGTAGGGTATTTAACAAGAATTTTTGGGGATGTAAAATCATACAATATATCATGAACGTATATTGTATCTGCAATATTTCCTGCTCTGTCAGAACCTGTAAAAAGAATGGTATAAATAGCTCCATCTGTTAATCGTGGCATATTTACTAAATCGATATCTAGATGGTTACCAAATTTAAGTTCTTCAGTTGAAAGCTTAACATTATGAGGTGCGTCGGGATCATCTTTGCCATCAGTTTGAATCCAAATTATCTCTCCTTTAAAAAGGTCTTCAGATATTGAATAAGAAATTCGTTGATGATTTAATGCGCTTGCAGAATCAGGTGCGATATTAGAGAAACTTGGCGGTGTTGTATCAAAAAGTATATTCGAAACAATAATTGGGTCGCTATCATTACTTGCAAGGTCCCTACCATTTACGGTTAAGGTATAAATTGAACCATCCATCAATAACGGGTTATTAGTCATGTTAATACGAATTTTCTCTTCATTTAATAGCTCATCACCAACTAGGTTCACAATGTGTGGAGAAAGAGAATCTTCTTTTCCTTCAACCTGCGTCCATAACATCTCACCCAAAACTAGTTGCTCACTAATAGCATAGCTGACGGTAGGATTGTTGATGGCTTCGCCATCAAAAGGATAAATCATTGTAATAACCGGAGCTGTTATATCGTAGTTCACAGAATCAATCATAACTGTATCAGATATATTACCAGCTAGATCAATACCTATCATTTCAAATGCATACATTGAACCATCATTAAGTGAAAAATAATCCACAAGATCCTGATCGTTCGAAACCTGTATTGTATCCTTAAATTCATAAAAATACGGAGCCTGTTCATCAAAAATACCACCAATCCATTTTAGGCGAATAGACCAAGATTGAACAGGTTCATTTGTTTGCATTTCCATTCGTTGATGATTGATCCAGTCATTTGATTCAGGACTTATGAATGATAATTTTGGTGGAGTGATGTCGTAGATCACTCCTCTAAATATTCCAGGCGAAGACTTGTTCGAGGCCCTATCATATCCATAGAGTTCGGGATTATACATCACCCCATCTACTAGACCTTCTTGGTTAATAGGTCTAAATCGCCCTCTGATCTCTAATTCATTGTCAGTTAAAAAAACAGTGTCAGCAGGGATATCTGCAAAGTTGGAGTCAGCCACCCAAACTATAAATGCAGAATCCAATAATTCTGAAGTTGAAAAAGATATGGCTATATCTTTCATATATTTATCCATTTCAAGAGTCATTAAAGGCGGGCTTATATCGTAAATTAAATTTAGGATCGATCTCTTTGTTGCCATGTATCCCTTAACGCCCTCTCCGTCGAAGTAAATATTGTATGTCATGCTGTCTTTTAACGCCGCTTCGCTATCGAGTAGTTTTATATAATCTCCCCTCTTTAGATCTGTAAGCATAACGTTAGCGGTATCTTGACTGCCTGCATAGTTCCAACCAATTTTTCCCCATTTTAAATCACCATCTAAATTGTATGCTATCGCGCTAGAATTAACGAAAGATGAATCTGCGGGACCAGTAAACCAAAAAACTGCTTCTGTTCCATCGGGACTAAGCTTTACGTCCATAATTAAAACACCATTTGAATCATATTCAAACATGTGAGTTATGTCTAGGTCATCGTAGTATTTAAAAAGAAACTTATGCATTGATTTTCCATCTGGACGCCTAAACCACTCATCACGAACTACACGACCAGTTGAATCGTAGTCAAATTCTTTTCCACCATACTCAAATGCATCTACATCAAAAAAACGGTAATCGACTGGCTTAATATTTGAATTAATATTTGAAGTTGTAAATCTATCATCCCAGCGCTTAACGGAATCAACCCCAAAAACCCATTCAATGTAGGAAACTGATTGTGATTCTCGTCCAAATATAGTTGTATGGAAAAGCTCTCCATCAGCATTAATCAATTCTTTTTGGCGTGCAACCGTTGCTGTGTCTATATATGAATATTGCTCTGTACCAATCGATCTACCGGTTCTATCAATGAATGATTTACGTGTTAGCCTGTTGAATGCATCGTATTCCGCGCGAATATGAGATTTTCGTACTATCTCCGATTTAGGAACATTTCTATTCGCCAGAAAATCAAGTTCAGATAGAAAATATTTAACATTATTTTGACCCCCCAAAAGAAAAAGGAATACTGTCGTAATGAATATGAGTTTAAAGCGTTTCACGGTAGTACAATTTATGTGTGAAAAAACTGTAAGAAAAAGAGGTTCTACAGTTCGAGGTAAAAATCTTTATTACAAAATTTAAAGTTTTTTATGTTGATCCACTATCCTGAGAGCGTCTTTTTTGTCTTTGCTTATCCTTTGCAAGCTTGCGCATATCTGCAACTTCATCCGATTCATCCATAATTTCAACTCCCAAGAGTGTTTCAATGCAATCCTCAAGTGTTACAATGCCAGTTGTGCCGCCAAACTCATCCTTAACAATAAACATATGTGAACGATTTCTAGTAAACTTGTTTAACACTGACTCTACTGATTCTGTCTCATAAACAGATTCTACAGGCTCTACGATATCAGCCATTGTTTTCTCAAAATAATCATCTGCCATAGTCTCAAGCACAGTGTCCTTGTAAACCATGCCTATAATGTTATCTATATTTTCATGAAAAACAGGAATACGTGAGAAAATAATATCATCGCTTGAATCCATTATATTGCCAACGGTTTTGTTGTCTTCAAATGCATATATTACAGATCGAGGGGTCAAAATGTCCTCAATTTGGATTTCTTTTAGTCGAAAAAGATTTTCAATTATGTCAGATTCGTGCTCATCTATTGAGCCTTCATCCTCTCCCATCTCAGCCATAGCCGCAATTTCCTCTCTACTAACTTTATCTCCATTTGTGTTAATAGAGCTAGATATTCTGTTGCTAAGCCAAACAAATGGAAAGGCAACAACCATGAGGAAGTGAATAACGTAAGCAGACGGAACTGCAAGGTTTCTACAAAAGTAAGCACCTAATGTTTTCGGGAGTATTTCTGAAAAAATTAATATACTAAAGGTTAATACTGCTGAAGCAATAGCAACAGCGCTTGAGCCAAAAACATTTAAAGCTTGAGCGCCCATTCCAGCGGCGCCTACAGTATTTGCGATAGTATTGAGAGTCAATATAGCAGCCAGAGGGCGATTGATATCATCCTTTAAAGCTTGAAGCATTTTACCTTTACTGGGGTTTGTTTTTACCAGTATTCCTATATGAGAATGCGTAACTGATAATATAACAGCTTCTAGGAGCGAACATATGAATGACACGCCGAGTGCGAGAAAAAAATATCCAATAAGAAGTGACATTAAGATTGAGGGGCTATCCCCTATTTTGCTCCTTAGCTAAATTACGGTTAACCACTAACCACATAGGGGAATAAATTAACATCATAAAAAGAATGCCCGCCAACTGAAATGTAACTAAATAATATGGCCATTCACCAATGAGAGCAGGATTTTCACCGCTAGGCTTTTCGCATATAAACCAATAATTAGCACCGTTGCCAATGATTTTATTTATTATACCGACAATAAAAATAGCGCCGTTGGTTATAATCACTGTATTGATAAGTGAATATTTTCTACATCTCATATCATAAACAAATATCATCCAAAATACGTTCAGAATAATTAAGCCGTGAGATAAAAAACTCCAAAACGTAGAAATATAACCAAAATAAAAACGTGTGGGGTCTGGAGTAACAATAGCTTGGAGTGCGCCAGCAAGACCCCAAAAGAATGAAAGTTCAAAAGCGGTTTGGTTGCGTGTATATAAAGCATAACATGATATAAACAAGCTAAAACCACACATATGTAATGATATGTCTTTTGAAGGATCAAAGCTGTTCAAATTTATTTTATAAAAATAGTGCAACAGTTCTTGTAATAAAGTTATAGAAATAAGGATTAGAACTATATTTTTCCGCTGAGAAGGAGATGCGAACTTTTTACCTGCAAAAGGCAAAAAAATCCACAATCCTAAGCAAATGAAAAAATAAATCATGTGCTCATAGCCAAATGTTTGAAATGCGTAATTAATCAAATTTTATTTTTTAAGAGTATCAATAAATTTAAAAGGTAGATATGCTATAGTCATTATAAATAAACCGATAAAACTTACGTTAAAAATGTACCACGGCCAATTACCGAAAACTAAAGGATTTGAAACTTCAGGCGCCTGCATTAAAAACATATAATTGCCACCAGTTACCCATGATACTAAACCTACAGGGAATACCATAATCCATAAAAAAAGGTAGACCTTTACAACAGAAAGCTTCCTTGGTCTCTTATTATCAACAAATATACCCCAAAGTGCAAACACTACGATTAATCCGTGTGCTAGAAAAAAAAGTGCATATTCAAGGGTATTAAGCATCTTGAATTCGGGTGTAATAATGGTTATAAATGCAGCTCCAAGGCCAAGTAGGTACAATACTTCAAATAAAAATTGTTTTTTTGTTAACATATAGATGATACCGATATAAAAAACATAATTACAAATATGCAGCGGAAGATCTTCATGCCAATTAAGATCACGAAAATATATCCTATTGCTGTAGTCTAATATTTCTTCAGAGATCCCGATTATGGCTAATAAAATTGATACGGTTCTCTGCCTATCGCTGTTTAATTTTTTTCCAAAGTACGGTATAAGAAAAAAACAGAGAATACATATAAATATCGTTAATAAATGTATACTTTCAAATTGAGAGACCTGCTGATAAGTAAATAGCGCTATGAACATATTTTCTACGAAGAGATCGGTGAGGCTATCAACATGGGGTTTATACAATCAAACTTAAAAAAAGAAAATTGAAGCTAGATTGATTCGTTTTAGAATAAAACTTTATAGGTATTTAGTCGTTATTAATTTGTTCAACTGTATGAGTGGGAACTGTCCACAATTTACCATCATCGCTACGCAAACGATATCTTGTTGGATAATGTGCTATGCTATCCAGCTCTAATACTGATCCCACTTGAAGGTCCCCTAGTACCTCATGATGAGGCTTGATTATTTTGAACCTCATGCCTTTAGTTGCCTCGACGTGCTCAGAAGATGTCTTATTAAATTCTTTTGGTGACATTTATAATAATTTCCTTGTTAAACATTATGTTAAAGCTTTTTAAACAATCAATCTAAAAAATTTTTAAGTTCTTAATAGAAATATGTCAAAAAATATACATACAATCTTTGGGATAAATGGCAGTATTGCCGTTTTATCATCTGGAAAATATAAAATTTCTGAAGTGATAATTCAAAAAGGAAGTAGTGCGGAAAAAGATACGAGAATTACTAGCCTTACTGGCAGTATTGGTGGTTATTTAAAAATTTTAACGAAAGCACATTTTAAGGAGAATTATCCCAATTCCAGAACGCAGGGTATTGTTGTAAAATTCATTGCAATGATTGAGGAAAGCCTTCCCTCTTTAGAAAATCAAACTGATAATAAATGCATATTAGTTTTAGATCGTATTGAAGATCCTCAAAACCTTGGACAAATTATAAGGACATCCGTGTGCGCTGGAGTTAATGCTATAATGATACCAAAGCACGACAGTTGCAAAATTACCGATACAGTTATCCAGGTTAGCCAAGGAGCTTTTACAGAAATTTCTATCTATCAAGTTAGCAACTTAAATAGATCACTAGGACAACTTAAAGATGATGGATTTTGGGTTGTAGCTATGGAAAATAGTGTTAATGCGCAACCTTGGCATCAAATAGATTATAAAGGTAAGATCGCTATAGTTGTTGGAAGTGAAGGTCGAGGGATAAAGAAAATAATTTTAGATAACTGTGATTTTAAAACAACAATCCCTATGCAAGGTAATGTAAACTCATTGAACGTGTCAGCAGCAGTTAGCGTGGTACTTTTTGAAAGGCTAAGACAATTGTCTAAGTAATTACATTTCAACTCTTTTTTTATTTAATAAAAATTGCCAGTCCTTAACATGCACAACTGAGTGCTCACTAATAGTTAATGTTTGTTTTTCTGTTTTAGGAATGATGCGCTTTTCTTGACCGTTTATTTCTATATTTATCGGCATGGCAAAATCGCTTACCGTATCTGCCCATCGATAGTGAAATTTATTTCCAGCTTGAAAATATTGAAGAGTTGGTACTCTTTTATCAAAAAAATATTGATCGAAAAAATAGTTTAAACGCATCTTTGTCTTATTTTCTACGTGGGAAATAAAATCTTTAGTATTTACATTTGACTTTGCGTATTCTTTAGCAAATGTTTTGATAGTATCCCACCATAAATTATCATTATTAACAACATGTCTGAGTGTATGCATTGCCCATGCTCCCTTATTATAGGAATCGCCAAAAGCCCAGTAGTTTTCATTTTCAGGTCCTACAATCGGAGAGATGTTCTGAAATCGTCTCTTTTTCCGCATAAAGTCTATCATGACGTTGTAACCAAGTTCTTGTTCTATGAACATAGCCTCACTATAAACAGCCATACCTTCATGTATCCAGACATGAGCAGGATCTTTTGCGGTTACACTATTTCCCCACCATTCATGCGCTGTCTCGTGAAACAGCAATCCGTCGATAATGCCATAGTAATCCCTTGTCCATGAACGATGATCTCCACCCCAGTTACTCCACACATTTCCATAGGTAACAGCAGACTGATGCTCCATACCTAGGTAAGACACTTCAACAAGCTTAAATCCGTCTTCCCAAAACTGATAATCGCCAAAATTCTTTTCAAAAAATCTTATGACCTTGCGGGCTTGAGGGAAGACTGTGCTGGCTACTTCTTTATGGTAGTCTAATACATAGTGATTCATCGTTTCTATCTTACCATTAGAACGATGAACAGTGTCCACAAGTGAAACATAATTTCCAAGCTGAACCGAAATATTGTAATTATTTATTGGATTGACAACCTGCCAAATATATGTACGGGTTCCATTATCATTGTCGGAAGTGTCAATCAGTCTACCATTGCTTACGCACATTAGCTCTTTTGGGACAGTAAAAGACATTCTTGCACCTTTGTCAGGTTCATCGGAAATATGATCCTTAAGAGGCCACCAGAGACCGCATCCATCTCCTTCGCAGGCAACAGATACATAGTCTCTACCAGCTTCATCTTTCTCCCATACGAAGCCACCGTCCCAAGGAGGGTTTTTAGCTACCTGAGGACTGCCTTCATAGTAGACTCTAAATGTAAATTCACTACCTGCAGTTATTTTTGGAAAATTTATATAAACCGCGTCTTCTTTACGGTTAGTGCTTAGTATTTTACCGTTATACTCAACGTTGTTGAGTTGCATTGATTTTGCTAAATCAACTTGGAGTTTCTCAAAATTTTCAACAGCAAGCGCAGTAAAGTCAACATAGCCTTTTATATATTTTTTATCTACATCAATTTCAATATTGATATCATAGAATAGAATGTCGTAGCAAGCTCTTTCAGGTAGCAGCTCTCCAAGCAGTCTATTCCTCTCAGTGAGTTTTACGGTACCTGTTGTTAAAAAATAATCTAAATTGGAACAGCCACCTAAAAATATTGAGAGAAATAGTGAAAAATATAATCTCACAAAAAATTAGAAGGTTATGCTAAACCCTATATTTAAAGTGGCGTCATCTTTTTTGTAATTAGTAATATAATATTCACCGAAACCATCAGACTTAGATTGTTCTGGGCTTCTATCAATTACAGGTCTATTCTCAGGCTTTACTTTACTACCAGGATTTTCAAATGAGGCGGTTCGAGCGAAGCCATCGTAGTATTTCATGAAATATTTTGGAGCAGGCCTAGAATCCATTTTTAAATTATATTTTATTTCAATATTCAACCATTCTTCTGCCGTTTTAATTACAAATTTATTTTTGAAATCAGTTAATACATCGTCACCTGCTGGTTTGTAAAAGTATTCACTTTGAAAATAAAAATTCTCCCCCAAAGGAAGCTTTAGTTTAGGACGGATTGATATCCTACTATAAGTTGAAGGTTCAATTTTAGGGTGATCAGAGAAAGTATACAGTCCCAAAGAGTCACCGTAATCTACATACTCAAAAACCCTACCTTTGCCCAACACTTCTTCGCTTTCAGATAAAAATGCGGCGCTCACAGAAAGAATATCCCCAAATACCCTATATTTCGCACCTACGCCAAAATTACTACGATCTTTAATACCTCGATAAGTGTCAAAAGATTTTTCAGCTATTATAAATGGAGAAAATCTTCCATTTGCCCAGAGATCAAACAAAAATAAGATATTTTGATCATCTTCATAGTCTTCGCCTGAATAGGTAGAGAAATTTCTATCAACTGATAAGAAAAATTCAGAATCTTTAACCATAAGGCCACCTAAAGCAAAATCTCCATACGCTGTTGCAGAAAAACCTGCATTGTAGTATTTATAATCTGTATTACCTGCCTGGTCGTAATAACCGCCGCTAATTTGGTATTTAAATTGACCAAAGACAAACGAAATGGATAAAAGAATAAAAATGCTTAATGATCGTAAGTACATGAACTATATCTCCTGAATTAGTATAGTAAAAATTATGAAATATAGGGCAAAAAAAATAGGGTGAAAATTCACCCTATTTTAATTCACTAATTGAAAAGAAAAGTTACTTCTTTTTTCTTGGATTATCCTCGTCAGCGGAGTTCTTTTGACCTCCGATGAGTCTACTAAACCAACTACCACGCTTCTTATCTTTTCTTGATACTGCTGGTGCTTTGCCTTCTTCATGGCTTTTACCAACATATACTTTCTTCTCTTTGCCTGGCTTAGCTTTTGCTGCAGCTGCAGGTGCATTTTTAATGTTTGCACCGTCGTCGCCAACAACAGACTTAGTGCCAACCTTGGCATCGTCAACTTCTACTTTAGCTTGACCAAATGCAAGCGAAACAGAAGAAACTAAAAGAGCAATAGCAAGTACTTGTAAATT
>MDSX01008048.1_pt1 | contig 15798 bp, 14 predicted proteins | sample 811141 | NCBI WGS metagenome assembly MDSX01 (sample SAMN05326642, study PRJNA326480) | marine metagenome | isolation source: seawater | place: Atlantic Ocean: South East | collected 2010 | reverse complement strand
TTGTTGCTCACAAAGAAGCTGGTTGATGAAGGAAGTAAGGTTACCCTTCTCGTAAGGGATGAGGAAAGGGTATCTGGCTTCCCGGTTGAGTTTGTAGAGGTATTTGTAGGAGACGCCAATGACGAGAGTGTGGTTCTAGAGGCGGTCAGAGCCTGTCTCTCGAGTGGCGATGGTGCCATAGACGGAGTTGCTCATCTTGTGGGCTCTTTCGCTGTCAGACCGCCGCATGCAATGAATAGAGAAGCGTTTGATGAAGTGATAGCCACTAACCTCACTAGTGCGTTCGTGACTCTTTCAGTTGCTTGTAAGCAAATGCTCAGGAGTGGAGGTGGGAGGGTTGTCTTCACATCTAGCGTTGCTGGTAGTTTGGGTCTAGTAAATCATGAGGCAATTTCTGCTGCTAAGGGAGGGGTAGAGTCAATGGTCAGATCTGCTGCTGCAACATATAGCAAGAGAGGAATCAGAGTAAATGCCGTGGCCCCTGGTCTTACTGAAACTCGTCTCTCTAGACCCATAACCTCTTCAGAAGCATCCAAGGATGCAGCTATAGGCATGATACCGCTAAAGAGAATCAACACTGCTGGGGAAGTAGCCTCTACAATTCACTGGCTACTTACTGCAGCCCCTGACAATATTACCGGTCAAGTCTTTCATCTAGATGGTGGAATGTCAAACGTGAGGAGTTAGATGAACTGGAAAAATGCAATTCGCCTCAAAAAGCTAAAGCCAGATAAGCCGAGAATGGTCACACTAGGACTAAAAACCCTGATGATAGTAAAATACGAAGGAAAGTACCATGCCACTGAGGGTCTATGCAGACACATGAGATGGCCATTGGGGCTGGGAGGAAAGGTGAAGGATGGATGCATAAGGTGTCCACTACACCAAACAACTCATTCTCTAGAGGATGGATGTCTTGTGGAGTGGTCTCCATTCCCGATTTTTCCGGCATATGGAAAAGTAGTTGGAAAGCTATCCAAGAAGAAGGATCTCCCGATTTACGAAACTAGAGTAAAAGATGACTTTGTTCAGGTCAGAATCTGATTTATCCTTTCTACCTCTTCTACTCTCTGCGTCTGGAGTTCGTATGCGGAGATTCTCGGTCTGTGATTAGGATCCCTGAGAACGATTCCTGTATCTATCAATACAGCAGAGGCTCTACCGTCTTTCAAGCTGACTGGGCTTCTCCATATGCCACTAGGCGGGGGTTCCACATCGAATTTTGAGAGCGTCTGTACCGGGGTGTGTCCGGCAACTATCTGTCTAATTGGATCCGGGGGGGTGCTTGCTCGGAATACTTCTCGCGACCTCAATCGCTGCTCGTCGGTTTGCTCATCCAATGGGAATTCCAAGCTGTATCCGGAGTGAGCGAAGCGGAAGCGATCAAGGATCACCTCGGTTGGTAGCTTATCTATGAATTCGAGCCATTCAGTTGCTGTTTCTCTCTGTTCCCTCTCTGTCTCTCCCATAGATTCTAGAGTTGCCCTACCCCCAATCTTGTTGATCCAGAAATCATTACGATGACCCCTCCTAGACAGGGCCTGGGACATTATATGTTCATGATTTCCCTTAATTGAGAATATGCGTTTGCTGTCTCTAACCATAGAAAGGACCCCTTGGCTATCCGGTCCTCTGTCTATCAAATCCCCTAAACAGAGGACTGCATCGTCATCAGAGAGGTCTAGTTTTACCAAGAGTTGCTGGAATTCCTCAAAGTAACCATGGATATCTCCCACTATCCAAACCGAGTTTCCCTTATCCAGTGTTTCCTGGAGAGTTCTTTCCAAGATGAGATCTCTGTGGGACTGATTCATCCTATTCCTCTTCATCTATATTTTTGTGGCCCATCGGGGATATCATTAGGGCAATAAGTAATATCGGAACCAATACGAAGACTAGTCCTATGGTATCGTCTGATGGCTGAGGTAGGCGCGGAATGGCAGGCTCAATAACCATTCCAATGATGAACATCGTCATCATTAATGCTATGATTGAATAGCGATTCGAGGCGAGTTGTTTTGGCCCCCTTCCGTATCTGTTCGCCATCAGGAGCATTAGTGCTGCGATCAGAATCATCAGTGGAATAGTCATGAACAGCATATCCATCTGAGGTCCTCGTCCTTCTTCGAGTGAGTTCTCCATCGACAAGAGAGAGGTAAGTGAGATAGCGAGAATTATCACTGCTAGTGCGATAATGAAAGTCATCATTCTGTCTCTATCTATTTCTGATTTCAGGAAACCGCCTCCATTAACTCTACTTTCTTGCCCATACCGTCTCTAATTCTCCTGATGCGGCCTTCTGCCTCCATTCGGGATAGCAGCCTGCTTGCCTTTGAATCAGTGAATCCTGTCCTGTTTACTAGCTCTGCCTGCCACATGGATCCATCGTTCTCATGAAGGACGTCAATAACCTTCTGCTGGGCCTCCGATAGCATCGGCTTTCTTGTTTCGTGGTGGCTATCTTCTATTCTGACGTTTCTTCGGGGATCGTTGAGCCACATCAGAGAAACTCCGATGATTACTCCGATGCTTGTTAGGAATAGAGAGTAAATTAGGTAAGAGGCCAAGTATCCAGATGAGCTTGGTTCAAATGTGAATGGAGCAGCAATGAGAAGGGCTAGCATGAATCCACCCAGAGAGAGAGTTATTTTGGCTACTCTATCCATCGGCACTTCCAAATCATCACCAGAGGGCCCGCCCATAACTAACGCGATAGCGGCGTAGATGTGAATGTTGGGCGTCTCAGTGCATTGACTGAAGGTCTGTTCACTTCATTTGGTCACTCGGTATGGCAATACTGCCTGTCCTCATACCATGTTCCGCCATTAGCCTCGCATTCCTCTTGGTTCTGAGATGTCTCTTGGTCGTCGGCTCTGTCATCTTCCTCAGAATCGTCATCTCTTTCTGACTCTTCTTCGGCCTCGCTCCAATCACAATAGAACACAGCGTCACCACGGTCAGTAGCCTCTGTCCATACTCCCATCCTAGACTCACACATTTCTTGGGTGATCTCTATCGAGTATGGTTCTGTAAGCGCTTCACCGCGATCCTCACAACTATCCATCATCTTGCAGATAGCTCCACCAATTCGGCCTCGGAATCCCTTTCTCTTGTCACGGTCACGATCGCACCTTCCGTCGTCTGCACAATCCCTGTGATGGTCTGCTCGAGAAATCATATGCTCAAGAGCTTCCCCTATTATCTCTGAGTCAGCTGAGCAGTCTGAGTAGTCAAGACAGAAGGATATGGCTGCCAGGGCTGCCCTGAGTTGCGTCTCCTTCTCCTCAGCGAACTCTACCCTTTCGGTTTCGTCCCAATCCTTCCTCTCCTCCCAGTCCTTGAATTCCCCAGATAAGGCGCAGTAATCGCCCTTCTGATCGTCAATGTTCCAAGTACCACCAGCTTCCTCACATGCTTCCAGGCTCGAGTGCAGCGCCTCCGACTTATCGGTATCGTCTTTGTAATCCATCGAGTAGTTGTCTTCTACCTTTGCCTGCATACCGTTAACTGCAAATGTGAGCTTGTCTATCATCTCCAATAGTGTTTCATTATCGGCTGAACAGTCATAACTATCTAAGCAGTACTGGAAAGCTATGACTAGATTGGAGTCGATTTCGATCCTCTTTTCTAGGTGTTCTGTCCTGTCCTCCATCCTATCACTCATTCTACTCTTCATTGCCTTCCTGATGTGCTTGCCCATTGGCTTGGTGTCCATTTCCTTCTCTTGCCATGTGTCCTCTCCAGTCAGATCGTCTACCGCGCCTTCGAAGGGATCTGTCTCCGCGTATACGGGTGCTGCATACTCTTCTAGAGTCGCCGCGACCGAAGCGCCGGCTAGAAGAGATGCCATTGAGAGGGCAATTACCCCTATGGTTACTTTCTGTCTGTTCTGCTCAGTTTTTCCTGTCTTACTTGGCTCCATTCCTGTTCACCTAAATACCAATGGATTGCAAAACCATATGAAAATGGGCTTCAAATGCTCGATATTCCCTGAAAAAAGTCGCAAAGGGTTCTGCAAGTGTGGTGTTTTGTTCAGAGAGATGCTAGACAGGAATCTAACTTTGATAGTGTCTCGTCTATGTCGTCTTCGATAAGAACCATAGGCGGTTTAATCTTGATTACGTTGTGAAGTGGGCCGTCGGTACTCAACAACACCCCCACGTCCCTCATATTGTCTACTAACATTGTCGCTTCTCTAGGGGCGGGTTCAAGAGTGGCCCGGTTCCTTACTAATTCCATGCCCAGAAAAAGGCCCTTTCCACGGATGTCTCCGATTAGTTCGTAGTCGTCCTTAAGAGATTCCAGTCCTGAAATCATCCTAGCCCCTAGAAGTCTGGCTTTCGTTACAAGCTCTTCTTCTTCTATTACATCCAATACCGCCATCCCTATAGCGCAAGATACAGGGTTTCCACCAAATGTGCTAAAGAACTCCATTCCTCCAAAAGAAGATGCAATCGCATTCGTAGTAAAAACCGCTGCCATCGGGTGCCCATTGCCCATGGGCTTACCCATCACAACAATGTCTGGGATGACTTCGCTATCCTGGAATGCCCACATGTTTGACCCTGTCCTTCCGAAGCCGACTTGTACCTCATCAGCGATTAAAAGCCCCCCTTTGTCTCTGATTTCTTTTGCTAATGTAGGGAGATATCCACTGGGGAGTGGGATCTGTCCTGCACATGATAGCATAGACTCGATTAAAACGCCGGCCAGTGGACCACATTGGTTCAGATTTGCAATCGCTTCCTCAGCGAAATTTGTTTTCGCTCTCCTGTATTCGTCTGGAATAGGCAAGACATTGACCCATTTCTCAGACTTACCCTTACCGCCAAGGCCCCTGAATTTGTAGGGGCTGAGATCGATCAGCATCCCGGTATGGCCGTGGTATGCTCCTTCGATTACTGCCATATCGAAATTGCCGGTATGCGCTCTTGCGAGTCTAACCGCTAGCTCGTTGGCTTCTGATCCGGAATTGACTAGGAAGCCTACGCTAAGAATCTCAGGCAGCGTGGATGCTATTCTGGAAATATAGTCGGTTAAACCCGAGTATACGTATCTACTGTTCGTATTTAGGATACCCATCTGAATCTGGCCTTCCTGTACAACATGTGGGTGGCAGTGTCCTACATGCGATACGTTGTTTACAAGATCGAGATACCTTGTTCCATCTGCCGAATGAAGATACTGCATCTCCCCTTTTACGATATGAAGAGGTTTTCCATGAGCCAAGGATAATGCCTCGCTGATGTGGAGATTTCGCGCCTCCAAGAGTTCGTCCATATTCTTCATGTGGATGTCTCCATCATTTTTTTTGAGGACGTGGACGTCCATAATGGATATGTATGCAATTTCCGCATTTAGGAATCATAATTCCGTTTTGCTAATGGTTATGAATGAGAATCATCAGGGGGGTTTCGTGCCGGGAACTTTCGATAGGAGCAGGGGTCGCGCTCTGACACGTGAGGTATCGCCTGACTACGCAAAGGCGGTATCGGAGTTCCTTGGTTCGAGAACGCCGAATTACGATAAGGCCATTGGTGCTCAGGAGGCTTATTTCGCAGCCTTAAGGGCTCATGGAGCTGAGATTGTCACACTTCCTGCATTGGAAGGTTTCCCGGATTGCTGCTTCACCGAAGATACTGCAATAGTATTAGATGACAAGGTCGTAATCACAAATCCCGGCCATCCAAGTAGGGAAGGGGAGCAGCATTCCATATCTGACTTTCTTTCGGATGATTTTACGATTGAGATGATGCCAGCTGGTGCTACCATGGACGGTGGCGATGTCGTGTTCTTCGACGATCGTTTTCTCGTCGGTTTATCGGCAAGAACCAATAAGGAAGGAGCGGCTTTTCTGACTGACCACGCTAGATCGATAGGTATCGATGTTCAACTCCTTGAAGTACCCAGTTCAACTCTCCACCTGACGACCGTTTGTTCTAGTCCCAGGATCGGTACACTAATTGCGGCAAGAGGCCATTTGACAGAAGCTGATCTCTCCTTCGCAGAAGAAGTAATCTGGATTCCAGAAGAAGAGGCCTATGCCGCTAACACTATCGCCTTCGGTGATAGAATAATTATGGCAGAAGGATATGTAAAGACTAGGCAACTCTTGATGAATGCTGGCTTCTCAATCACGACTATTGAGATGACGGAATTCAAAGAGGTTGATGCCAGTCTGACTTGTCTATCTGTTTTCATCGGATGAGTTGGTTGAGGTTATTTTTTTGACTCCCCCCACCGAATCCATTAACAATGACTCGTAGAGTCATTACGCCATGACTGAGCGGAACGCTAAGGTCAGGACTCCTAGCAGGGGTGTGAAGTCTTCGGCTATTCTGATGGTTATTTTCCTTATTCAAGTCGTTTCACCGGTGGTGGTTTCGGAAGAGGGGCTGGATGAAATGGTTATCTGTCAAGACGAGTATCTCGGTGGCGAATGTGACAGTAGGTTCGATGCCAGTGACGAGACCTCCAACGTTCCGTCTTGGGTAGAAGGTATGTTCAATTTCAATATGACCAGCCCCACTGAAATCCAGTTCCAAGCTTCTTGGGCCATTCGAGAGTGGGATCGTTCTGGGATGGGGTTATTCGATGGTCTTGGATCGAATTTGGAGCTTGACAACATTAACGATGGTGATGGGCTTCCTGCCGACGTATTGAGGTCTTCTTTCGATGAAAACTCAGATCCTAATGACCCCGGTTCTCCCACTGTGGAAGATACTCTCCTGAGTGAGATAGATGGGAGCATCGGCCAATTTCTTTCTGGTTGGGGGGGCTCTTCTACTCCAGAGACTGGTTGGACTGACCGAGTCTATCTTCCCGACTCTTCGGGAGCAGTCACTGCAGTAGATTGTACGATAGATCCTGCCCAGGATGGAGATGGAAACGCGTTCGAGCCTCCTATTTGCATATCCACTACAGTGAATATTTCATTAAACATCGGCGATACCTACGGAATTAGCGGAGTTAACGCAGAGAATCTCGATACGGCATTAGAAGGAATGCTTGTAATGGGATCACAAGTAACTGCCAAATTCGATGTTCTAGTAAGTCCTGGGCACAAGGGGACATATGCAATTCATCCCCCAGAATATGCCTCTGTGACTCAAGCAGGCGGAAATGGTGGAAGCGAGGTTGGATCACTAGATGGGGCTTACCATTACGGCCTGTGGGAGATTGACAACAGACAGCCCTCAGCAGGCCTTCTAGATGAAGACCTGCCTGGAGATCTGGACATGACAATGGGATTCAGACAGAGTGTCACAACTAGTGTGGTGAGCATAGGTTCTCAGGCAAAAAGTCTGGACCTCAGAGTCGAAGTGGATATGTCTGATGAAAACAATGCCTTTGTTGAAGTGGTGGCTGGAATTTATCAAATTCAGACTAGCACCCTGGATAGCTGGGGAGTCAAACCACTGATGGACAAAGACAAGGCTACTATTCCATTCATTACCTCTGACGGCATCAGGATGGCCTATCACACAGGTCTGCTAGATCTTTCCGAGATGTCTCAAAAAATTCCTGTAGGCGATATAGGACAGGCTGTTGCAAATTCTAAACCTGGATTGAATGTACAGATGGGGCCGTTCAAGTGGATTTCTAATTCTCAATCACCCCAGGACGTTGGTGGATTGAATTATACGCATAGTGTGGGTTGCATGAGGGGTGTTCATTTCTGCCTAGAAGGAGCGTTGGCTATGGAAGACAACTACCCAGTATATATGACCTCGACCAGCCATACATTCCCATTTAGCCTAGCTGATCTCCTAGGAGGCAATCTTGGGGCAGATGTTGGTTTCTTGAACTCCGTAACCGGTGATGATCTTGGCAAGCTTCTGAACTCCGGTCTTGAGTTCTCTACAGTTCTAAGCGATGACACAATCGAGAGTTTCGTAGGGGGTATGCTGCCGGTAGGAGTCAGTGCAGATTTGACTATGGCGATCGTCCTTCCTTCTTGGGCCTCAACTGCCGACGGAGGTAGTACCATCGAGCTATCATATCGAGTTTCAGGCGCACATGACGGTTCCATTAGCCTAGCAGGATCCGATTCATTCTCATGGCAACACGCTATTTGCTCCGAGACAAGTGCGGATGAGTGTAATGATCTGAGTGAAGACCGAGTTTGCACTTCTTCCTTGAAGACTTGTGCGTATGCGGATGTAGAGTTGGACCTCAAGAAGCTGTCTTTCGCGAGTTTGCCGATTAGTAAGGGAGTGACTTTTGAGTTCGAGCTCACTATTGACCTTGCTGTGCACAGAATTGCCGTACCAGAATCATTATTCGATACATTGAACACTGATACTACTTCGTTGGGCTTGGAAGTTCTACCATCTGATTTACTGAGGGTGATTCTGGATGTTGGATCCAGGGGGGATCCCTTGGAAATTCCTTTCAAAATTTGCCAGAATGGTAAAAGCTACTGTGATCAGAGTTTGCCAATTTCAAACGACAATGCAACAGGGCTAACATACTTTACATCAAAGCTGGAAAATGATATTCAAGCGATGATCGAGGATGGTACTTCCGCATTGAGTAGTAATGAGGAATTTAGCGAAATTTTCGGGACTTTAGACCTGTCAGAATTCTCACTTGAAATTGGTTTCCCTGATGGAAATCTATTCGATGACGATTCTGTGATAGGAGATGAGCGCGGAATAGTGTTTAGTCTGAAAATCCCAATGGTTAGTTTCGCGGTTGGAGTTGGTAATTCATGGATGGAGCTCATCTCAATGGCACGAGGAGAAGAAGGGGAGGGTTTGAAGATTGATGTTGTTACAAAATCCAAGTCTGGAGCCTTGGTCGCACCTTTCCTGGACCCTATGGTGTCCGCGATGAGCGGCCTAACTAATGCTCTCGCTGGGAGTCTGGTTTCCCCGGACGGAATAAGGGGGCCCTCGAATTTTAGTGTAGGGATGCCATCGACGACAGTCGGGCCCGAAGAGATGGACATGCACTTGGGAGGATCGATGACCCTGATCCTCCCTCTGGGCATAGAATTGGAGGGAGTGTCATCGAGTGGTGGAGCTGTGGAGAGTAGGATAGATGAGGAGTCTCGAAGACAGGTGATTACCTACAAAATGGTGGCTGGCGAGGAGATGCCGGAGGCAGAACTAGAGTTTGGCGTACTTCTAACGCCTATGTGGGTCCTTACCCAAGTCCAATTCTACTTGATGGGTATGCTGCTCTTCTTCCTCTGGAGAGTCAGGCGAAAGTCTGTCAGAAGGAAGAAGAAGAGGCGAGCGATTGCCTTGGAGAAGATGGAGGAGGCGGCCGCTTCGAACGTGGGATATGTGGCTCCTCAGCCTACTGTGGAAGTGTTACAAGTTACTGATAATGGAATTGTAATTAAGAGAAGGCTTTCTTCGGCATAGTGGATACCATGAGAGCTTTCTTGATGGTATTCGTGATACTTTCGGCCCCTCTAAGCGGCTGCTTGGGAGGGGAAAGTAAGGAGGTTTCAGCGGAAGACTTGCAGGTGGGTCCGGAAACCCTGATTGCCGGAGTTTTCCAGAGGGTTACTTTCGATGCTGCCATGGATATGTCAATATTCATTCCATATTTGATAATTGATCCATCGAATTCATTCGTTCAGAATTCGACTGTCATTGATGTCCAAGGGACCTATACATTGGAGATTTTAGCGCCTCCTAGGGTTAGCTCTCTGGTTTTTCTAGTAGGTGAAATGGGGAGAGTAGATTGGCCTTTGAGGAAGGCAAACGAATCTTGGGAAACCTGGTTAGACAGGGGCGGATCTCTTGGCTCGGATGGTTTTGGGATATCAAGAACTATGGGGAATTCTACGCTAGATACGGTTGAAAGTAGTAATATGACAGGGGGAGAAGTTACCGTGAAGGTAGTTACTGCCCAGCGTCCATCATCTGTGCAATCTAGCGAAGGAGGGTCTCATTCGAGTGGTATCGTACATGGGAGAGAAGTCTACGAAAGAGTCTACGAGATAACCGATCCGACTGACACCTTTGACATCGTGGACGGGAAGGCAGGCTATTGGGACAGGTGGGCAGGTCAGGGCAATCCTGCCTATGAAGATGCGGCGCAGTACCTGATCTCGGAGTTATCGTCATTTGGTTTAGAGGTGATTGCACATAGATTCGAGTTTACTGATATTTTCGGGAGTCAGAATCCTGAGTCATACAATGTTTGTGCATACAAGTGGGGGGATTTGTTCCCGAACGAGTGGTTGGTTTTCGGCGCTCACTTCGATGTCGCCCCTCCGGCAAACGCCGTTCTTCTTGATCCTCATGTAACAGGCACAAGGACTTACGGAACCAGAGTGGGTGCTTACGACAACTCTGGTGGGACTGCTATGGTGATGGAGACTGCGCGTGCTCTGATGGACTTCGAGAGTCGTAGGACTATGGTTTTCTGTCTATGGTCTGGCGAGGAGGGGGGGAAAAGAGGTTCTGATTACTGGACCGACTATTACGTCAAAGAGGACAATCCAGATGTCACTGTTACCAACTACATCAATCTGGATATGGCTGGTGTGAATTGGCCTGGTGGCGGGGGCGCCCCCCATGGTGATCCAGATCCGCAAATCGATGAGGATGGCTATCCAAAGGACGCGGAGGTTTGGCCACTGAGAGTTTACATCGGGCCCGGGCCCAATCACGAAATTTTAGATCAGCCTGGAATGGTAGGCCTCTCAAACTGGATTGGCGCCGATGCATTGGGATTGGAAAGTCAGATGGGGACTTTGATAGGAGCGAACTACTCTGCTGAAACATGGAAAACAGATGTCTGGCTAGACAGTGGGAGGCCCGAAGTGATAGTTTACGAGGATACCACGGCGAGAAGCGATCATGCCAGCTTCCAAGATAACCTTGGGACGGTGACGATTGGTTTCGGCGGACTAGTTGACGGCTATTGGTGCTACCATCAGACATGTGATACTCTAGATGAATGGGAGCAGTGGATGGATACGACCGGAAAAGGGTACGGAGAAGAGAATACTGGAGTCGCGAATGTTGTGAATAGTTTGGATATGATTACCTGGTGGGCCCTAATGACGTTCTTCCATTGTGATGAGTCTCCGATATTGAATGCAGTATGAAGCCATCAAGCCACTTTAGATCGTGATTGTGGCATACACCATTGCCAACGCTACACAAAGACAGGTGTAGAAGATTGGCTCCGACCAGTTTCTGATCTTTTTACCGTCCAAAGGCCCAAAGGGTAGCATGTTAAACGCACATAGGATTGAGTTTCCCCAAAGCCAGTAATAGATCACAGTGTTCAAGCCAGGTAAAGACCCCAGGGTAATCCAAGCCAAGAATCCGAAAACCCAGAGAATCATGTTGGAAATGGGCCCGGCAACTGCAATCTTTCCGAATTGATTCCTCGTAGCGTTGCCCGCCACCATTACAGCACCGGGCGCCATGAAGACTATACCTAGGAGTGCAGCAAGAATTAGTCCGAATCTTAGGCCGGCAGGATCAGCTCTAAACTCCGCCCAACACCCATAGAATTTCGCTACGAACTTATGTGCAAATTCATGAAGTATGAAGGCAGGAGCGAGGGCAATTAAGGAAAGCACGCAATACAAGGGGAAAGAGCTCGAAAGACTGAAGATGCCCCCATCGAACATTAAAGCCAAGGCAATTGTGAATGCCCCTGTTGCTAGCATAAGGTGTCTTAATTCTGTTTTGGAGAAGTGCCAAATTGATCCTCTATGCAGCGGAATTGTCTCAATGATGTTGGGTTCATCAAACCAAGATGAGGTAAAGTGCTCTCCTCGGTTTATGTTAACCACTCGGACCTTTGGCTTTCTCCAGGATCCGTCGTCTCGAGCAGGAGAATGGGTCCCGGGACCTTTTCTAGACTCAAATGGGTCGTCATCGATCCACCAGGCCCTGGGATCTCTCTCTCGGCTCACGAGTTCTTGCCTCCGTGCTATGATATCAATGCTATTCGTCTCACTCATCCAGTATTTCCTCAATCTCTGAGATCAGCTCATCCCACGTCATGGGCTGCTTGGGTTCGTTTCCTCTGAGGATTCTTCTCATTTCACTGATTTGAGTTTCGTCTGGTGGGTCCTCCAACCACTCGTTCTTATTCGAAACTTCACGAATTAACGAGCGCTTCTTGGAGATTTTTGGCTTGACTATGGTAGGTCTCTGTCCTGTTTTTTCTGGGTTGTGTTGATGGTCGGCTATCATTTCAGAGTAATTCAACATCCACTCTCCGTGCACATCATGGCCAACGTGGCTGAAAGGGTCTGCTAACATTGAGATCATCTCTCTTGCTAGTCTTTGCGCCTTCGTCTTAGCCTTCCCAGTGGTGAGTCTTTCCCTAGTGGCAGAGTGTTTCTGAATGCACACCTTACACCTGTTAGAGCCCGCGATATCTGGTGCATCACAGTTCAGACAACAGATAGAGAAGCCCATCTGCTCCATGGCCCTTCTAGGAAGCGACATACTAGGGGGGCTATGTGCACTGAGTTATCAGTCTACTCGAGTTAGAAGCTGGAGAGTTGTCCATATTCTTGCAGCAGGCTAGGACCGCTTCCGAGATAGCACAGAACTCCCCTTCTACCGCGCGAGTCTTCGGGAGTTGAGTTGTTGCCGGTAGCACATTCTCCTATACAGCCATCTGCGAAGGCGATGTATACCCTGCCTTGACGATCTATGTGCAAGTCATTGAAGTCAAGGAGATTCCTATTGGAACCGCCAATATCTCTGCAATCCCCGCTGTTTAGGCAGATGCTCCCTATCTGAACAGGGTCTGCGGATGCTCTTACTGTATGGAAGACTGGGTTTGGATCCAATGCGTTCAGGCTGTATGTCACGTACAGATAGTAGCTTACGTTACCGTTGGCATAATGTGCATTACCATCCCATGGTTCACCGTCGATATTTGGTTGGCCGAGTTCGCCCGAATCGCTACTTCCAAGATAAGTTATGGCAATTCGGCCCGGATCGCCTGCGTCAACCTGTGGAAATGCGGTCGAGATTACTTGGTTGGGGCTTATTCGGATGCTTGTCTCACTCCATGTCTGACCTGAGTCTGTGCTGGTAGCCATATACACGCCCTCGTCAGCCCCCGTCCAGATATGGTATGCATTTGATTGGGTATCCGTTGCTACTTCGGAGTTCTTCCTAGGATACGGAGTGCCTTGATCCTCGCCCATTGTTCTCTCAAACCACGTCAGACCGTTATCCTTTGATACGATTACCGTGGGTGTCTCAACTCTAGGTGTGACGTAAACAGTTCCATCAGGAGCGGAGGTGATTGCCCCGTGAAGTCCGCCATTGGTCGTCGCTAGGCCGAAGATCTGTCCTCCAGCCTCGAAAGTCGCTCCTCCGTCGAAGCTAGTGAAACAAAATATTCCTGCGAGTTTATTGTAGCAATAGTAGACCGCTTGTTCGTAGAATGCTTGTGAAAACTGGCCCCCTATTCCATAACCACTGCTGGTCCAAGGGCCTGAGGCGAGTTTGATGTGGTCGTTAATCGGCGTTGTACCTGAATCGTGAGGGTTGCCGATCCATGAGTCTCCATCGTCGTCACTCCAACAAATCCAAGAGGTCTCCAACCCTTGCATCTGTACATTGAATATTCTGTCTGTCTCTGGGTCTACCCATCCATAGGGGTCGTTTGTCTGGAACGCGCATAGCGGGCCCGTTACGTCTTCCCATGATGCTCCGTGATCGCAGGAACGCATCACTTTCTCGAAGGCAATGAAGAAGATGCACCCGCTGGAGGTTACCCCAATGCTGGGTTCGGCACCATCCTCACCGACATCACTGAAGTTGAATACTAGAGGAAGCGGGGGCAGATCGACTTCGTAGCCGTCTGAGCCTGTCACGAAAACTAGCTGTGGGGTTTGCGCATTCTCTACTTCTTCCGATGAATTAGAGTCTTGGAGACAACCGGAAAAGGGGATAAGCAGTAGCATGAGAGTGGCTGTCATCGCCATCTGCGGCCTTTTCATCGGCTCTCGCCGTTTGATATTGAACTTGAAACCTGCTGATTATTAGTCACTTCAGATTGCGTGATGCGTGGAAGGTGGAACCGTAGACCAAGTAGTGGTACTTGCAGGTGGTTTGGGAACTCGTCTCGGATCAATCTCAGAGAAGACCCCTAAGTCCCTGGTAGAGGTTGCGGGCCGACCAATTCTTTCCCATATCCTAGAATGGGCTAGCACTCAGGGATGTAGGACTGGTTTGATTTTGACTGGCCATCTAGGTGAGCAATTTGATGATTACTGCCCAGATTGCGATATGGATCTCTCGTACCACCAGGAGCCACGCCCGCTCGGGACGGGTGGAGCACTATGGAATGCGAGAGACCTTCTAGAGGAGAGATTCGTACTTCTTTGGGGGGACGACCTGCACATGATTGATTATCCTCGACTAGTAGAAACCCATGTTTCTTCAGGCTGTGATTTAACCATGACAGTTACAGGTCAGCACTCTTCGTTTAATCTCAAACACGAGATGGGCCGAGTAGTTCGCTATGACAAGCACCTACCGATGCCAAGTGGGCTCAATGGTTACGAAGCTGGCACTAGTATCGTCCAGAAGTCTCTTCTGGAGGCTCTTGGGAGAGATGGTGTCTGGAGCTGGGAAGAGGTTGTTTATCCATGCATGTCCGGTCTGATTGCAGCTCACTTAGATGATGCGCCCTTCTGGGATATCGGCACTCCCGAGGGTCTTGGTTTACTAGAGAGATTCCTGAAGGAAGGCTGAATCCGAAGAAGCTAGGGTTTCGCCTGGAAGTGCCCGTTCGTCCTTGAGAAGTGCTAGAATCATCCCTCCAAACCCGCCTCCCATCAATCTGGCCCCTAAGACTCCGGGCGTGTGTTGTACTTTCTTCACGATTAAGTCCACCTCGGGCGTACTAGTACGGATTTGCTCGCTTATTGACGCGTGGGAGAGATTCAGAAGGTTTCCAAGCTGGGTCGCATTGCAAGAAAGCGCCTCGCTGACTCTCAGGCTCTCGTTCTGGCAGTGCTTCTTCCTAGTTTCCTCAGTCGCATTCGGTACGTTATATTCCGTTTTGCTCAAGCTCCTCCTGATGCCCGTGTCCACCAACTTGAAGATCCAATCGTCGGGGATTGGGAAGTTCTTTACGTCCATTTTTTTGAAGTCTATCAGAGAAGCGCTACCGCTTTGTGAATGTGTAATGGCTATTTGGTCCAAGAGACCGCATCTCGATTTCAATATCTCATGCTCTATCCTCTGCGCTTGAGTGGCTATTTCCATTTTATTTCGAGGTCCTTGAGAGCACATCGCAATCGCTACGCAAAGAGCTGCGGATGAAGACAGTCCCGCTCCGACAGGAATATTGGACTCGACGCTGAGGTTTGCATTCCAACCTCCAGCGGCCTTCCACAGACGGACGATTGTTTCCTCGCCCCTAATGCCCTCGTCTCTGCTTGTCGCTGTCATAACCAACCTATGTTGACTTGAAAACGCAAGAGAGAGGCCACCGAAGTGATCGGTATGTTCTCCAATAATGTTTATCCTTGCTGGAACAGATGCTACTCTTTTCATCTCAGATTGCCACCCAGACTTGGTCATCAATACTGATCAGAATCCTATCTGATCCTCATGGCCGCATTCAGGATGTGCGCATATCACCTTGTATCTCTCTCTTTTGGGCCTAGGTATCTCCATCCTACTGCCGCACATAGTGCAATGATGTGTGATTGTTTCTGGTTCTTTACTGATCGTCTCCTCCACTTCATCGAAGTCGCTTAGAATCGTCTCTGAGGAGGATGTCGTCCAGCCGATCTGATCTGAATATGAGTCCGTGTCCTCTGATAATTTTTTAGCA
>MDSX01094834.1_pt1 | contig 15799 bp, 17 predicted proteins | sample 811141 | NCBI WGS metagenome assembly MDSX01 (sample SAMN05326642, study PRJNA326480) | marine metagenome | isolation source: seawater | place: Atlantic Ocean: South East | collected 2010 | reverse complement strand
GGCAAATTAGGAAAACTCAGTTCTCCTCTATCACCTTCTTTATCAAACTCAGTATAGTTGACTGTAAAACTACTTACGTTTACATGTCCATTATCAAATGCAATATTCTTTCTAGCAAAATATTCATCATTGAATCCTGTTACACGATTAAAGTAATGCATAAAGTCATGATAGAATTCGCTATTAGTATCGTGCCATAGTTTATAATTAGTAGGAATAACTGCTTTGTGATAATGAAAAATTTCTAGTTCTTCTGTATCAATAGCATCTGCAATACAGTCAAATGCTCCTGCTGTCCATTGTTCTACATCCATTGTAGGATTAGGATCTAGTGTTACCCAAACCATACCACCATGCTTTATTTCACTGTATAGTTCTAGATCGCTAGTCGTAATAGGTGCTTGTAGTTTACCAGCAGGCTTTTGTATGCTATGATTATAATACGCCCGAACTCCGTCACCTGTATTGTATACAATAATATTATGTCCGGCAATTTGTGATGTGCGGTAATCTAATTCATTATACATTTCACTAATATGACATACTGGCACCCATACTTTACTAAATATGCTTTCAATCTCTTCGTTAAATATTTTTCGACTAGAATATATTTCGCTACTAACTGATTCTATATTAGGCTGTTTTAACCAATTTTGATGATTGCGGGGTGGCATAGTGGTGCTCTCCTTTATGGATCTATAGTTTTTATAAAAGCCTCTCCATCTAATTCACTCCTATCTGCAATGAATAGAGATGGATAACTATTTGAATTACCTCCAGGTAAGAATTGACCAGATTGTGGTATTCCAGCTTGTGTTTTATTTTTAGCTTGTTGTAATTTTTTTGCTGTTTCTCTATCGTATTCTATTTTATATAATCTATTACCTCTTTCAGTATAGTTTGCCCAAATGTATATATTATCTCCACCATCCATTATTTCGTGATGAACATAATTCCAATCATCTTTTGGAAATTGTTCTATAGGCGCGCCGGCTTTTATAATCAATAAGTAAATAAGTCCGACAAGAAAAATTGACATTCCGGGCAAACCAATTAATTTAAAAATAAATGAAGCATTCGAGTAATACATCAACACAGCTAAATATATGCATAGTAAAACTGCCAAAGCAATAACTAATTCAATCATTCCTCACTCCCACCATTGCTTGGCACTCTACGTAATGCCCTATTACCGTTTCCATCTATAAAATTAGTCATTTCACCAGGTTTCTTTGGCCTAATTTTTACTTGTATCCTATCATTAATATCACTAATCATTCCCTTTGAATCTACTACAAATGAAAATACTGATACTTCTTCTTTAAAATGTACAACTACTCTTTTAGACATCTTTATTCCATATGGACGCATATCCATCAAATCGATAAAAACTGGTGTTGGATATTCTTCATTTTCATCTTCATAAGACGTATTGTAGTTATGAACTGAAACAAAATATTCGCCTGGAACAATTGCGCTAATACTGAGACTTTCTAAATTTCGTTTAATAAGATATGATTCACCATTAAAAACATATCTATCATTATTGTCACCTAGATCGTCTCGTTCAAGAACCATATATCTACCATCTCTAGTTGGAAATCCAACAATAGTATCATCAGGTCCTTTTACCCAAAGATCCATATCAACACCAGAACTATCATCCCAGTTCATTGTAATTAAAAATTCTACTTCAGGATCTATCTTACCTTCTTCTGCAATAGGATTAATAAGAAGAAATGCAATAAGAAGTAAACTAGTAAAACCAATTAAAAGATTAAATAGAAGATCTGTAAAAGCTATATTTGAACTATATTTCCTCATTTGAATTTTCCATCATCACTAATTGCAATTTTAAAATAATAGATGTTATGAGTCCCATCAATGAAGTCATAAGAGCAATTCCCATACCACTCGCAAGAGTACCAATTACTTCTTTCATTGCTGCAGCAGATGTCGTGTCAATATCAGTAAATGTTGTTGTAAGAACTATAAGAAATCCAATAAGTGTTCCTACCATACCAATAGACATAACCACATCACTACTAAACCATAATAGATCTTGCGGAGTTTTTTCAGCATAAATATCCGGATCTCCAAATTGACTTTTCCAACTTAAAAATCCAATACGTAGTGTAGCTAATAAAAATATAGCTGCAATAATCATAGTAATTTTTGTGGGATCATTTTCATATACGAATCCCAATATATCAAGTTCATATTGTACGTAGCCTAGTGACAAAACTAATACAACAATACTTGTCCACCATTTCCAAAAAGGCATAGAATATTCTCCAATTTAACTAATTTTTATTATATATAAATAATCTTATGACAACTATAAAAGGAGTTATAAGATGGAAGTTTTAGATAGAGTTCGTACTTGGTGTAAAGGTTTAGCAGAGCTTGGTGTAAGCGTTGCTGCCTTGTTAATTATTTTAGAAGTGCTGGGTGTTGGTGCAATACCATTTGTTCCAGCAACTAGTGTTGTTGCAAATGTTACAACTATCCTTGCCGGTCTTGGCTCTCAGGGATTGATTGGATTAGTGGCTATTTGGGTCCTATATGAAATCTGGTCAAAGAGATAATAAAAAAAGTAAGAGGGAGTATTTCCTCTTACACTTCTAATTTTATTGAACTAATACTTTCATATAATCTCCTGATCCAACTCCATAAACGATAGCGCCGTTAACACAGGCAGTCAATCCATCTCCACTTAATCGTACATCTCTTCCCATCCGCGCGTTTGCTGGACCCGTATAAGTGCCTTCTTTAGTCCAAGTTGACCCGTCCCGCCTAAAAAATTCTACTATACCATTTGATGATGCACCGCCACCTTGTTGGCCAAACGCAGCGACATTTCCGTCATTACTTAAATCTGGACGAATTTCTGTTGTTTGGTTAAGAGTAAGAGTTGCTTGTAAAGAGTTGGTAACCCAATTGTCTGTTGTTACATAAATTTTATTGCCATACGCAAATGTGTTTCCATCACCAGAAATAGCACCGTTTAATCCTGTCCCAGAATTATAAATGGCTGCTCTAGTCGTCCAAGTTGATCCACTGCGAGTTGCGATAGTGTGTTCTCCTGCACGAGCCTGATACATATATGCACTATGAATTACATTACCGTCAAAACTTATTCCAGAGTTAAAATAGGAAAAGGCATTATCACCGCCCATTTGTGCATTATCAACAAAACTATGAGGTCCAAATTTTGCCTCATATGCCCAATTGGTACCAGTTCTTTTATAAACTATAATTGCTCCTGCTCTGTTTCCAAAAGTACTACTTTGGTGATCTACTACCATAACTGTTGAACCATCGCCAGAAATAGCTGCTCTCATTGCGTAATTAGTATATGATGTAATACTTGCATTAAATTGTTGAGTCCACGACGAACCATTGTAATACCATATTTCAAGATATTGATTATTCTCATGCATAGCAGCAACATATAATCCATTTGCGCTCATATCTGCATGTCTCGCACCATATTGAGTAGATGAAACTGTGTGTGCTAATGAGTGATTTGTCCCAGAATTTGCACGTTCATGTATCCTAAAGTCATAAGCAGTAGGAATTCCTCCAATACAAAATTTATTACCATTAGTATTAAGAGAAAAAGTAGTATTGGTAAAGTTACCAGGTGTCGTTTCGAAAGCGGTAGTTGGTGTTGCCCAAGATGCAAATGCTAATTCAAACGCACTCACTGTACTAACAGCACCTGTTGCACCATCAGTCACACTAAAAGTTATACTAAAGGTTCCAGCATGAGCTTCAGTTGTACTAGGCGTGACAGTGAACACATTATCAGCCTGAGACACTGTTGCTGTTGATCCTAAAGATCCAGTTGTAACTGCATAAGACCAAGTAAGTGGAAATCCTTCTGGATCAGTAGAAACTGCCGTGATTGTAGTAGCGGTTCCATCCGTTGCAAGTGAATATGTTGCGTCAACACCAGTAATATCTGTTGGTGTACTGTTAGTAACTGTAGCAATCAAAAACCAACCCGAACCAGTATAAACAAATATTTTATTTAAAGCTATTACTAATGCTTGATCACCAGCGCTCATTCCAGTATGAGCGATTAGTCCTGCCATATTTGCAAAAGTTGTCATTCCACTTGCGCCGACACCCATTGCATCAGAAGTTAATTTTCGATTACTCAATGTAATAGTAGGATCTGCAATTTGGGAGAAGGCTCCCCCTTCCCCAAATGCTTTTGCAATTAAACTTGCTTTGCTTGCCATAAGTAAAACCTCTTTAAATAGTAGCTTTAACTGTATTTATATCAAAATCTAGCTAGATATTTAGCAATATGTCCAACAAACGGTAATAACATAACAGCCATCAATAAATTCATTCCAGTGTGAGCCATTGCTATTCGCAATGTATCACCTTTTGGCATGCCGTCAGATACAAAGAAACCAGCTAGCCATATCGTTCCTGTCGTTCCGATATTAGCTCCAAGTACACATGCGATAGCGGCAGGTAACGGTAGCGCACCACTTGCAACTAATGCAATAATAGCTGTAGTAGATAGCGACGATGATTGCCACAATAAAGTCATAGCAATTCCACCGATAAACATATAGATTGGATTACCCAAGAAAAACTGTAGATGATCCATATTTCCCATGGATTTCATACCACCAGAAAATGTCTTAAGTCCTATATAAAATATAATAAGACCAACGAGAGTCGTAATTAAAGGGTTTCCAAGTTCCATTTTTGTGACTTTCTTTGTAAGTTTTTTGATATTATCCATACAATTATTCCATTGTAATTAAAAAAATAGCAAGCCATATAGACTTGCTATTATATATTAGAGTTTGTATCTATAACTATGTAACAGATTTATTATATTTTAAGGTCGGAAACCTGCTTTGAACTTACGTCGAACACTACGTCTTGTAGTTGTTGTTGACACCTGTTTACGCTTTGTATTTAGCTGAGGTTGAACTACGTCAGGAGTCAATCGCTCAACTTCTGATTCGACAATATCATCCAGTTTTTTATCGAGTGAAATAGTTTCAGCCATATCACCAATGATTTCATTTACAGGAGCATCCATAATGTCCTGCACCACATTCTTAATATTCATTCCGTATTCCCTTTGAAGTTGGGGAGCCGAAGCTCCCTTTTTTTGATTAAGCTACGTTTGCCAATTCAACAGCTTTTTCAGCAGCTTTAACTTTACGAGTTTGATTATAACCAAACCATTGTGAATGCAAACGATTTTCTGCATTACGACCTTGAACGTGATCAGTGATATAAGTTACTGAATTTAAAGCCTGCCACCAAGAACCTTCGGCATATTGAGCTCCAGGCTGAGTTTCTAATGCGTCATAGCAAAGTTTAGCATTACGAGAAAGATCATCGTATGATGATACTGGAGAATCAATCTTATCTTCTTTGCGTGAAGTGTTTGGATAGACATCATTGTAGTACTGAATAAGAGACTCTGCAGTAACTTTCCGGCTACCAAGAAATTCAGCCATGTCTTTGTATTTAGCAAATTTCTGAGATGCAATACCCAGTGTAGTTTTAACTGCTTCCGGATCAAATACATTCCGGTGACCAACGCTTACTGAACGTTCAGCTTTTGCACCAAGTGACCATTCTAATGTATTAGCACAAACAACCCGAACAGGAGTAAAGCGAATATTAATTCCTTTACCATACTGATGTGGATTTGAAAAAAGCATATATGCTTCTACAGTATCTTCGCCAAAAACATCAAATGACTCTTTGATTTTAGCAAGGGCCCAAACATTTTGACCACCGCGAAGAGATCCAGCAGTATGCATCTCCATATCACCAGCCATTACATATTCTGAAAAGAATTCAAACGCTGTTTCATTTTGAACAGGGTTCCAATCTGGACCAACGTTGGTCAAGATTTTATTATCTGAAGAACGAACTAAAGCTGATTGACCAGTTTTAATAGTTTGAGTAGCACCACTTGAGTGGGGTACATTAATTACTGCATCATATTTTTCAACAGTCCAATCTAACCCAGCTTTTGTCATCATTTGCTGAGGAGTTAAGTCATTAGAAACTTCAGTTCCAAGACCATGCCAAGGGACGTCACCGGCATAAGCCATTTGAGCAACTCCATCGATCATTTCTACTTCATGTGCCATTTGCAAATTCCTTTGTTTTGCTTTTGATATGTATATTCTAACATAATACTAGTAAATTGTAAACCCCTAAAATGCATTTAATTAAACTTTTTTTCAGGATCCAGGAGGAGTTGAACCTCTATCTTATACCTACTTGCAGATAGGGGAGCCTAAGCTGCAACTCAAACTCAAAGATACACCGCAGTCGCCAAACCACTGGAACCAGAAAAAAAGTTTATATACTTCTTAAGAAGATGTAACTCGCAACTTGTGTTTTCCCGATAACTTTCAATCTCGTACACAAGACAATTCCAACATCTGAACAATACATATTATCCCATCTCAGCAATCATCTTTCTGGATCAGCAAACGCGTTGCAGCAAAACCAGGGTTATGACTGAAGCGATATTCGCAGGATAGCAGAGGCTCATTTCTCTGTTGTACAAACGATTTACACCTACTTAAGAAGTATAGTTAGGACTTACAGGATAATTCCATGCCTTTTATTATGCGGCCAGATCAAACCATTCTGGATTTGTATCCAGCCAGCGATCTAGCGTTTTGCGGTCCACCTTTAAGCCTGCGGCTAGATCGTTCATTTGCTGATCTTCAGCAGACTTACGAGCGGCTTCAGCTTCAGCCTCGGCCTTAATTTCTCTACACGCATCGTCAATGCATGCATTGAGTTCATCATCTGACATAGATGAAAAGTCGAAGCTACGAGCATAGCTTTTGCTATAAGCCTCGGCTGTTGAGTAGTAAGCATCCTCTTCTAGTTGGATACGGCTGAACTCAGCCAAAGTACCAGTTGGCACGCGATCTGCCCAATAAGCAGTCTGCTCAGGACCTGGAAGGCGGCCCATCCAGTTACCAGGAGCTTCAGCCTCGAAAGCATCAGCTTCGGCGTGTTGAGCCAGGATGTAATCTACCAGTTGCTTTTCCATAGTATTTCTCCTTTGTTTGTATCATTATAATACATTTTAGAGTGATTGTAAACAGTTAATTTAAACGATATGTAAATTTTCCATATCTAATTCATGTTGGATGCGATCTAGTACATCAGCGAAGTATTCCATTTTTTCTGCATAAACACCGCGGTGAGCAACACCGTCAATTGTGAGAGTGTATGTGCCACCCCAGCCTTGCTCCTGGTTTTTGATGTAATGTGCAATGACTGGTTTAGAAAATTTGTCAGAAACCATAACATCATGTACCATTTCGGTGAAGAGAGACTCAAGAGTTTTCATTTTAACATTCCTTATCAATTTTATTTCTTGATACCTTTATAATACATTTTAGAGCATATGTAAAGGAGTATTTTCAATGTTTTTCATTTTATTTGTATATTGCGCATAACTGTTACATTTTTATTACAGCTATTTATGTATAAATAGATATGTGAATTACATAACATTTTTGATTTTTAATATGGGTTAGTAATAATTAAGAAAGAAAAGTTATGATCGATCCAATCACTGCTATTGCTGCTGCATCAGCTGCATACAAAGGATTAAATGCCGTTGTAAGTGCAGGTCAGGAATTAGAAAATTGTACAAGTCAATTAGGTAAATGGTTTGGCGCTCTTAATGATATTAATAGAGCTGAAGAGCAAAGGAAGAGACCTCCACTTCATGCAAAGTTAATGGGCTCTGGCTCTATCGAAGAAGAAGCATTTGCTATTCTTACTCATAAGAAGAAAATGAAAGAGCAGGAAAAAGAAATAGCTTTTATGTTAAACATGAGATTTGGTCCTAATACTTGGGATGAAATGTTAGAATTAAGAAGATCTATTAAAAAAGAACGTGAAGAAACAATTTATGCAGCTGAAGAATTTAAGCATGCTATTATTGATGGAGCCATCATGGTAGCACTTTCGCTTGGAATATTAGGCTCTGTTTTTTTAGGAGTCTATCTTATCGGTTCTGTACAAACTCCTCCATGGTGGTAAAATGATACAAGTTTTTATGTTAGTACTTATTATGGGAATAGGTGAAGATAGAAAACCTATTGAAGAAACATTATATTTTAAATCAATTATTACATGCAATTTGACTGCAAAAGAATTGTCAAAAAGATGGGGACACTGGTCACACATGGATCAAGTAACTGTATATTGTGTGCCAGCGTCAGTTGATTCTGAAACTAAACTAATAGATGTTATCGACTAGCAAGTGGATTATCTAAAGCTTTTGTAATTAGATTATTTAAATCAGTTTCAATACGATTAATTTCTTTATCTACACCAGATTCCATTGACGTAATTTTAGCTTCAACCTTACTTACCATTGCATCTACTTTATCATCAAATCTATCTGAAGCAGCATCTACCGATTTACGAGAATCATCTTTGCCCTTATCAATCATTCCCTCGACTTTATCAATAGTTCCATTGACTTTAATTTCAAGTCGAGTAATCATACTTTCAGTTCTCATGATTGAACTTCTAAGTGACCCAGTTGTTTGACTAATATTTTCTTGAGTCTGAGTTACACTATCTCGAATTGTTTTAATTTGACTTTGAAATGATTCTACAATTGCTCTTGTAGATTCAAGCTCTTCACGAGTAACGGCCAATTCTTCTGTAATTGCACTTAGATCAGGAGCAACGTATTCTTGAATCTGTTCTTTCATATTACGGTAATCATTATAAAATTCAAATCCACCCCACGCGGCTCCTCCTAATGTACTCAATGCTGTTAATAGCACAAACATCTTTCCACCTGTAAACTTTAATCCACCAAATTCTACCTCTGCCATTATTTTATTCCTTTAAAATTTAATTTCTTTTCCAATAACTATTCCTATTTTTTTATTTTCAATACTCGGCATTATAAAAAATGTTTTATATTTTAATCTTATAAGTGGTAATATATCTTTGTAGTATCCACTTGCAATTCCAACCTCTACACTTAAATCATTATTAAAATCAATATCAGAAGAAACAAAATAACTCATATGTTTTTCACTATTATAAAATGCTCCGATATTATAGTCTTGATAACTAAATTTTCCATAAGGATGAAATTCATTATAGTCTTGATTCATATTTAAATGAAGAGTTAAAGCTAATCCTAATTCTAACATGTCTTTATCTTAAATTCGGATATTGCAAGTCTTCCATTGCGCCAAATGTTGGATCATTTACAAACCATCTTGAAAATTCATGATCAACTGTTGGCTTAGGTGGATAGAAATAAATATCTGGTACTTCCATTTCACCGTAATCAAAATCAGGTACAAATGCAATCAATGCTAACAATTGTGCTTGAATTATCATTTGCTCTTCAATTGTATCTGCATTATCCATATCTCTAGTTATTGCCTCAATTTTAGCTGCAATCAAAGCCTTGATCTTTTTTGTTCTACTGTCTTTTTTCTCTTTTTCTGTGGGTTTTGAATTTTCTTCTTTTTTCTCAGGTCGAGTAGCATCTTCCTCAGATTCAATGGTTTCGTCAGTATCTTTACTTTCATCTAATTTTTTATCCTTTTCATCACTATCTTCAGAGCCAGTATCTTCCCCAGTGTCTTTTTCTTCTCCGTCATCACTCTCGGACTCGCTCGATTCATCATCGGATGATTCCTTACTTTTTCCATCAGCATCGGATCCAGATCCGTCATTCTTTTCTGGCTCGGCTGGTTTTTCTTGCGACTCCGACTTTGGCTCGGATCCAGACTCTCCTTTTCCTGAATCTCCTCCTCCATCTCCTTCGTTTGAGTCGGAGGCGTTTGATTCAATAATTTCTGTTTCAGTTCGTCCATTTGATGCATCCTCCACTTGTAATTCTATTTGAGCTATTTCTTGTTCTATAGATTCGGTACTAATATCACTTACAACCGGAATTTCTTCTACAATTGCCGGTTGAGGAATTATAATTGGTTGAATAATAGGAATGTCTGGTACTACAGTAACATTTAGTTCAGCAATAGGTTGAGATGTAATATTAGTTTCTGCTAATATTTCTTCTATTGACTCGGGTGCTGTTACTACTACATCACTTTCTGTACTAGGAGCAACGTAATTCGGACAACCCATATCATATTGACTATCTAATTCGCATTGTTGATTATAATAAGCAACCTGATATAAAGGACAAGATGGTGAATATAACTGATCTATATTACATTGTTGATTAAGATATGCTGTATCGTATCCTGGACATCCAGAATCATATAAAGTATCAGCCTCACAAGCTTTATTATAAAGATATGCTACATATGCTTCTGCATAGCCTGGGCACGTAGGATTATATAAAGTGTCTAAATCACATGGATTATTTCTATATGTAAACCACATAGATCCATCTTTTACTACAGGACCATAATACCCGTCCCATTGTCCATTGTCTTGTGCAGTTGTAACAAATGTAATATTACCTAATTGTGCTGGCGTATAAATTGTTCCAGATCCTGTAAGATGATTAAATATCTCCATATAGTCTTGTTCTATTTGCCATACAGATCCATCTTCTACTTCTTCATTTAAACTATGAGCATTTTCCTCGTACCAACTATACCATGTATCATAATCATAAGTTTTAGTTTTTACAACATTTCCTGCAGCATCTGTTAAAGTAACAACAATATTTAACGTATCTAGCTGGTCAGCATATTCACCAGTAGCTTTCATATTCTCATCAAGTCGACTTGATATATCAGCATCACAATATATTTGAGTGCCGTCTGATTTAGTTACGTTAAAACATCCATTTATCCATTTCCAACGATAGTGAATTTTATCTAAACTTATTCCAGTACCAGCATCTGAAAGAGCTTCATTTATAGCTATTCCTAATGCAAAGCTATCGGCACAAGCTCCCCATTGTAAGGCATTTCCGCCCCATGTATTACTAGTTGAAGGTATTAAATTTAAGTGTGTTGAACCACCATCACATGCACCCATTGTTATAGTACCATCAGTAAGATCGCCAATTTCAGGACTAGTGGTTATTGACCCATCATTATTTGTTACATACGTGGATGCTCCGCCAGAAGAAGTTGGTGTACTTGCAGATTCTAAAACTAAATCTTGTGAGCTAGCCGGCAGCGGCAAGCAAAAGAAGCATAAGAAGAGCACCGCCAATAGCACTTTTGCCAGTATCCCATTGCCTTTTCTGAACATCTGCTTTTGTCTCCGGAATAATTATTGCAGGAATTTTCTTTTTGCCGGATGGCTTTTTCCATTCAACCTTTGCGTCTTCACCAATTTTACCATAAATTGGACAAGGTGTTCCTGCCATTCCCATAGCATCATATACTCTACGGTCTTGACATAAGACTGATACTGCCGCAACTTTCATTCCAAAGTCATATAATGTTTTTGATATTTTAAGTCTTTCACAATTCTGATCGGTAACAGTTTCTCCAGTTGATATACCTAAAATTTGTGTCTGCACTGCGCCTGATATGCCAACAGTACATAAGTCTTGAGAACTACTTCCAGCACTTGGAGAAATAGCACTTGGTGGAGGAGAAATTACAATTGTTCTGCCCTTAGAGTCTGTTTTGCTTTTACTATCAGTTGTGGAGTCTATTACAGTTTGCGCATACAAAACAATAGGCTTCGATGCACATGCTGCTAGTGTTAATAATATCAATATCAATAGTTTTTTACTCATAGTTAAACTCCTGTCTATCGATACTATTTATACAAAAAAGGAGAGCCATGAAGACTCTCCTTTTTATTAAAAATATGTACGACTTTTCTGTTGCTAGGTAAGTCGCCAACCCCCTGTGTTAGGCTGCTATTGCAACGTAACCAGATGGAGCACAATTATTGTTTGCACTTGTAAAGTTCTTCGCGTTAACCCAGCTTAGATCGGGGCGACTCCAATTCATTTCTATATCTGTCGATCCTAATTTCAGCCCCATCAAAGATACACTCCCGGTTTATCGGTCCGTTGCTCGAAAGCAGAATGTATCCGTGGTGGAGCTGCGCGGTACTGCCCCGCGGTCCAGTATATGTCCATTCCTCTTCAACGTCTACATTCTATTTATACATTATTCTGTTTTTAATCTTCTTATAAAAACCCGAATAAGTAACGGACCAATACGGTAATTTTTATATGGATTACCGTTATTGTATCTAAAATCTCCCCATTGAAAGGGTTCTCCTTTAGTCCAACTTATCCAATGAAAGTCCATTATTTAGTGTCCTTATGGTGGAACTGTCGGGTACCGCCCCGAGTCCAGTATGCATCTAGTTAATATCATCAACTACATAGTATATATAATAACACATTTTACATTAATTGTAAACCTTTTACTTTGTATAAACGTAAGAAGCGCCGCTAAGTGTGGCAGTAAGAGGATTTTCGAAAGCACCAGCTACAATATAATCCCCAGACATAGCAACAGCTCGGCCAAATGTACTAGATCCTTCTGGAGTAGGGGCTTGTAACTTAGTCGATTGGGTCCAAGTTGTTCCTGATCTTTCAAAGATATAAATTGCTCCTGCATCGGTTACTGTATCATCATCCCCGGAAGCACCAACTACAAGGACATCACCACTTACTGAAACTGAAGTGCCGAAATAATCTGAGGCATCTGTAGATGAGGCTTGAATTTTTTGCTGTTGGGACCAAGTAGTCCCATTTGTGCTAGTAAAGATGTAAACTGCCCCTGCACTAGTTCCCCCAGTATCTTCATTTGGAACCCCAACAGCAAGTGTATATGATCCATTAGAATAGTCTAGGTCAGGTCTACCAACCCTATCATCTGCCTGTAGGTCGGAAGGGTATAGGCCACCTCTGTTTGTCCATGATGTGTTATTTGAGTCCCTTGTCCAAATCCAAATCCCGCCCATATTAGAAGCAACAACCGGCGTGGCAGCTGACCCGTCCCAACCATTCATACTAACAGCAGCAACACCATTGCATATGTCAACATAATCACCGACTCTGGCATATGCTTTGTCAGATCCGGCGGAGAAAATAATTTTCTTGCGAATTGTCCAATCATCTTGCCCTTCGCCGCTTGTAGACCAATTAGGATTGTTGATTCTCCTGAAAATCAATGCTCCACCTATATCGGTTGTCTGACTGGAACCTGAGCCTAAATCGTAGTTTTGCATTCCTATAATAACATCTTCACCATCAATCGCCACATCCTGCCCAAAATAAACAAGCTGAGTACTGCCGGATGCAGGGGGAGCCTCTCCACTAGCAGCATTTATGCTGCTGGATCTCATTAATTTTGCCTCTTGTGTCCAAGTTGTACCCGATCTTTGAAATATGTAGGCAGCTCCAGGCATGTGGCCTGCTGGCTGAATTTGAAATTTGTCGGCACCAACAATAATAGTGTCACCAGATATATCAACAGAACATCCAAACTGATCGCCATTGTTGTGGTCACTAGCAACTAATTGCTGTTGTTCAGTCCAAGTATTTCCTGACCTAGTAAATACCCAAACATGGCCAGAAAATCCCCGGCCTCCGACAACAAGAGTGTCACCATCAATTGCAACACTTGTACCTATTCTAGCATATGCATTATCTGAGTAAAGAGTATTTGTTCCAATAGATGGAACCAGAGTTTGTTGATGAGAAGCACTACCCCAACCGAAAAATAATGTAAAATCACTCACTGCGCTAACTGCTCCTGTTGCACCATCTGTTACACTAAATGTTATACTAAAGGTTCCAGCATCAGCCTCTGTCGTAGATGGTGTTATGGTGAACACATTATCTGCCTGTGATACGGTAGCGGTACTACCCAAAGAACCTGTTGTGACTGCATAAGACCATGTGAGCGGGAATTCTTCTGGATCTGTTGAAACTGCTGTAATAGTGGTTGCTGTACCGTCTAGTGCAAGTGCATATGATCCATCAACACCAGTAATATCGGTTGGCGATGAATTAGTCATAGTAGCAATTAAAAACCACCCGGTGCCTGTGTACATAAAAACTTTATTCAAGGAAGTTACTAGTGCAATTTGACCAGCTGTCATTCCAGTTACTGCAATTAATCCAGCCATGTTCGCTACTGTTGTAGCATTACCTGGCTCTTCAGCGGCCTGTGTTACACCACTAACAACTTTTTTAGTTTTAAGTTTACCAGATGCATCTGCTTCTAATTTTACGGCATTAGCACCTTTTCCAATTTTAAGAGAAGGTAAAACAATTTCTCCACCTGGCCCTGCTGAAATAGAACCAGAATCACCTAAAAATAAAGTATCCGAACTAAGATAAAGTGATTTAAATTTATTTGTAGCTGAGCCAAGATCATACGCGCTATCAGTATCTGGAAGAATATCACTAGTTATTGATGATAAATTTATTGCAGATCCAGATGTTACTGCTGACCATGATTGTGTTGTAGAATTATATACAAAACTTTTACCTGAAGCTGTAAAAGTATCGCCATTTGTTGGACTATCTGGAAAATTTATTGCCATGTTCTTATTTATCCCTCTAATTCTGCTGTAGGTGGTGTAAAGTTTGATGTATATCTTGCAAGACCTTTTGTGATTCGGAAATCTTGGAAATATCCCTGTGACGGCGATGAATTACCAGTATAAATACCTAATTGTGGAACATTTGTGCCAGTTCCAATAATAGCACTTGTCGTAGTAGTTGCCTTTGAAACCCCATCCACATATACAGCATAAATATTTCCATTGCGAACAATAGCGATGTGATGCCATGTATTATTTACCATTGTATGCATACTTTGTGGATGCCAAAAGGGAGAATAAGAGTTAGTACTTGATAATGCCAAATTTAAAGTACTATTGTTTGTATAAAGTTGAAAGGCAGCCGCCGCAGTCAGGATTGCCTGGTATACACTGACATTTGTGGGATACCACCAAAATTCTATTGTAAAATCTCCTGTATATCCACTTATCCATGAATCTTCGTAATTATTGATCTGGATATAATCACCAGTGCCATCAAGATAAATCGACTTTGTTCCAGCAAATTTTACCTGAGTTGTAGATGCTGCAGCGTCGGCAAAACATTGTATTTCACTTTTCTGACTCAAATCTGAAATAGATGTTTCTGGATTGAGTAAGAATTTTGTGTTTGAATCTGGTGTATATGGAGAAGTAGGTGGTGTGAAATTCGATGTATTGCGTACTGTATCTGAGATACGAATATCAGACATATATCCGTTAAATGCAGGAGCAGTATTATATACAAATGCACCTATATGAAAAGGCGTATTTGATTCAGCATCATTTGTATTTGATGCTGTGCCAAGAGATATTCCATTTATAAATAATTCCATTTGAGAACCATTATATGTTGTAGCAAAATGTGTCCATTGATTACTAGGAATAGTGGTATTGCCCCAAGATGATGCATCATTATTGCCGGTTCCACCGGACCCATTGTTTCCGACATAAAAACTTATATATCCATTGTCAACACCGTTTATCCACAATCCAGTTCTATTAGAATTTCCAGAAGTTCCTTGTGAAAAAATGCATACATTATTAGTATCTTTTGCATAAAACCATCCATCAACTTGATAACTACCAGTTGGTATATTTTGATTGACAGTATAAAGCCAATCACCAGTACCATCAAAATATGCAGACGCACCGTGAGAGGCTTCTGAATACGGAGAATTATCGAATACAGATTTTGGTGTTAAAGATGGATTACCACCAATAGTAATCGTATGATTTGATGTAGATTGATCTTTGAGATATGGTAAATTACCAAGTAAAATTT